>ERZ1292625.1513-Hain-H41-01um-R1-1513-length-27084-cov-7_pt1 | contig 27084 bp, 49 predicted proteins | sample MGYA00564400_ERZ1292625 | MGnify/ENA primary metagenome ERZ1292625 (study PRJEB36523, sample SAMEA6512639) | groundwater metagenome | collected 2019-01-08 | study: AquaDiva: Metagenomics assemblies of 32 groundwater samples | reverse complement strand
GTTCATCCTTCATCATGTTAAGCACCTCCTGAGCCAACTTAACATTCTTCTTTTTTCTCTTCAAAATAACTTTAGAATTAGTTCCTAAATCTGCAATTGAACTCATTATTTACCTCATAACTTTCGTCTTTGATAATGGCCTTCTTATAGACTCTAAAGATATTCCGCATTTCATTGCTTGTATAACACCAATTGCTTCGAGATAATTCTCAACTAAAATAAAACCTTTTGGTATTGTATTCAGGCCGTAATAATTACATATAGTATTATTTTCTTTAACAATAATAACAGGTATACTATTCTCAAAACATGCACGATGAGGTTTACCATAACATCCAAATGGAGAGACCATAAAATCAATATCTTTATATGATAAATCACCTATATTATTATGAGTCATTTTAGGTGCTTTATGTGCTCCTTTTAAAATGCAGTGCAGATAAGAAACTGAAACAAATTCAGCAGCCATTCGAGGATCTACTACCTCGTCAAAATTATCTAAAGTATGACCAAATGGGGAATGAAATGTAGGTCTTCCTATTCTCTCAGATATAACCCTTGATACTCTCGCCTCGGCGCCGCCCCAAGGATTAACTCCGCCATTATCAACATAATTCAAAGCAACATTTTCATCTACAAATATTTTTGATGCTATAGTTAATACATCAAATTTATAATTATTTACCTTATTTATCAATTCATCTAATCCAAATAATTCACCATCAGCTATACCTTTATCATTAAAAAATGCTCTTATATGAAATGGATCTTCAGCATTTAACTCTAAAATTTCTATATCTGCACCTATAGTTGCTCTAGCTGCTGACACAGAATTTATAATCTCATTTGTAACTGGAGCATTAACCACTAGTAATATCTTATTACTCTTTACTAATTTTAAATTGATACTTCCTTCTAAAAACTTATCCAATGTACTTCCTTCTACATACAACATGTTCTCTGTCATCTCATTAATATCTGAAGCATTTACAACATTCGGATGAATAATCAATTTATCGCAAACTGATGCTACTAATTTAGCTGCAGATGTGGCATCTCCAGCATGACCACCGATTTCACAGCCTATCCCTGTTGGAATTATAAAAACACCGTTCATTAAAATCTCACTATTACGTATTTATGTACAATTTTACCATCGAAAAATTTCCTGCAAAATCTATGTGCTTTCTGAACGTTGAATGGTTTACATGAAAATATATTTATATACACATTCTTCATAATATCCAATGTATGAATTGTTATATTTGAAGTCATAATAAATTGAATTGCAGACGTACCTTTAAGATGAGGTTCTGTCTGTCTTTCTTTTACTGGAACGTTATAATCATCCCACCAATACCTTTCACACTTCCTCATTTTTAAAAGCTTACACAACTCTTCAAAGAAAATATCTAAATCCTTCCTATTGAATTTAGATGGATCGCAATTATGCAAATCAATTATTAACTCTTTACCGTAAGGCTTTATCATTTCTCTCCTAACATCTTTTTAAGAACCCCAACTGCAAGAGCGTAGAAATTATCGTCATCTTCTGTCTTATTATATTCCTGCTTTACTATTTCTTTCGCTTTGTTAAAAAGATCTTCAACTTCCTCAATACTTTTAGAATACTTATCAGCGAAAGCCTTTATTAACTCCGAAGACTCACAGAGTCTATACAAAAACTCCTCTTGTTCATCCAAGTTCTCCATAGGAGATTTCAACTTTAAAAAGAGGTCAGTTACCTCTTCGTATAACTCATCTAAAAATATATTGTAGTCAACATCTTCGTTCAATGTAGGAATATAATAGTCTAACTCTAAGAAACCATATGTTAATGCTGAAGAAAGACATTGAACCAGCTCCTTGCTTTCCCTATATGATAAAATACCTTTATCAGTATCTCTTGTGGCTAAGAAACGACCTAATTGCCTATGAAAGCGTTTCCCTTCGGTACTCCTGTGAAAACGCTTGATACCACGCATGATCTTCCAACGCCCAGTTCTCCACTGTGCCTTTGTCTTACCACTTTTCTGCATGTCTTTGAGACGAGAAACTAAGCCACGCCTCTTCTTTATGAATTCACCTTCTTCTATTCCTTGAGAAGCTATCTCATTATCCAATAACTGTTTATCTAATTTACTTCTAGTTAACATCAATTTTCTCCAAAGATTATTTCCTGTATTGATTGCTTTCTACCTACTTTAGAAATGCTATACTCTTTTACATTATCATTAGCAATATTAAGAAACCTAGCCTCTACGTGACAAACTGCACATATACCATCATCTATAAATGTCTCATTGCCACATACACAGATACTCATGACGACTTTCTTTCTTTTTCTTATAACAGAACTCAAGTTGAAGATCGAATAATTCTCATTGTATAAATTTCTAATTACTTGCATGTTACCGCCTTTCTGAATTTTCGTGAGGCTTGGTTATGTACAATTACTGGTTCACCTACATTCTTCATTGTATCAAATATTTTCGTATAATTTCCAGGGAGTTCCACTAGTCTCAAACCTGGAATTGTTTTAATAACACTTTGCAAATTTCTCTGTTCTATAGCAGTACAAGTCTTATTCTTTTGTATCCACACATTTACTAACTGCTTGGTTAATGAGGTGTTTTGTAGATATAAAGTTCCAGATAATAGCTCTGTACCATTTCTGAGATGCACTGCAATATCACATTCCAACTGATCAAACAATATCGGATATTGCATTACAACTGCATCAGCATCGATAAAAACTACCTTATCATATTGTTCTAATTTCTTCTTGATCAATAATGCCTTATAACGAGTATTCTTATCCCAATCACCTAAATTATTTATACATTCTATATCATATGGAATATTAAACTTCACAAGAGAAGCTATTAACTTCTCCACCTCTATCTCATAACCAGTATTTTTTGTATAATAAGATATTACTGTAAACATTAATGTTTAACGACAATATGCTGCAATAGTGATTATAAACTTATGAAAATCAGGAAGTTCATTTTGAGCTTTTTCTAAAACCGCTTTTATCTCATCTTTTGTCCAACCATCTACTTTAGCTTGCTTTTCAAATGCTAGTGAAATAGCATATTCATTACCACTTGCATTATAAATATCAAATCTAACTTTTTTGCTTCGTAAATCTTCTCCTAATATATCCAAAACCTCTTTGGCCAATTTCTTTTTCATAATAAACATTCCTTTATCCATTTTTTAATCGCAACTGGATGACAAGTTTCTAAGAATAATTTCTTTGCATTCGTTCCTATTTCGATACAAGCTTCTCTGTTCTCTCTACACCAATCTAACCATGCCTCAAGATCTGAATAATCATCATAACATTGAATGTAATGTTCCCATGGTCTTATTAATTTATTGAACGGTAATACTTCTGGAAGATTTGGCGATATCGTACATGCACCTAAAGCCATATATTGTAACTGTCCTCTATCTAACATATTGTTACATGCCCCAGGAACACATACAGAAACTAATATATTCTCTACATCATTAAAATAATCTTCCTGAGGAATTGTCACATTAACTGGCAAATAATTGTCAGCATCGTGAGCATATCTTATTAACTTTGCCTCAACAATTTCCCTTCGCTCTTTTGCATTTCCATATGCTCGTTGTCTGTTTGATATGTAACCTTGTGCTTTATACTCTATTTTCTGTTCGTCATACCACTTCCAATCACCGATAAAACTCATTGGTGAAAATGGAAATGTTCCATCTTTACCATCACAGTGCATTTTAAAAATGATTCCATCATCACGAGTTAATATGCCATGATCTGAGAAATTGATAAAACATTCTTTATCGTCAATAATTAGTGGTATCTCGTTAACTTCACCTTCTTTGAAATCACACAGTGTTATAATATCACCATCACTAAATAAATTCAAAACAAATGTATAGTGACTGTGATAATACCTCTGTCCATTATATTTTGGAAATATTACTCTCATATGTTATTGTAAGGTCTCTGCAGTTTCCTATTAAAAGGTTTACCGATATTAGCTACTATGTTGGCTTTGTTAGGAGCATTCTCTATAGGCGTCATCCAATTTGGTCCATATATTCTGTTAAGAACTGTAGTCGTATCTAATGGAGCAATGAACTTATGACCTAAAAAATCTATCTCTTTCTGATTCTCTACTAAATCTGCCTCGAAATATATCGTATGACACCTATCACAATCATAAACTCTATAATCACCGATACGTTCATAATACCATATCTCTATCTTCTCACCATCTTTGATAAAAACATTATCATAAGCCGGCATGCCTTCGATAGGCACCCAATAACCCCTCTCACGCATTTCTGTTTTTACTTTAGCCATCTCAATGGTATCTTTATGCTCATCTAAAACTATGAGATCGATATCATCATCCCAATGAATAAAGTCTTTCTCTCTCATTGCTCCGAGTAATGTTCCCATGATAAACATAAAAGGAACTCCGTGTTTATCCATAACCTCTTTAAACTCGAGAAGATTCTTTAAAACAGTTTCCTTCGTCTCACCGATCTTTCCCTTACGCCAGCCTCTCTCCCATGGAACATCACTCATTAATAGCTCCTTTATATTCGAAATAAACTAATATATAAAACAATGCCATTACTGCTCCAAAAACATACTTAATTTGCAAAGGCACTTGTTCTATCAACGTTGCATAAATTAGAGCATCAATATTTCCTAAAAATATTAAAACATAGACCCAAATACTTATACCACTCGTTATCTTCGTTTTTATAGTTTTAATAATTTGTGGAACAACTGCAAGTGTTAACAATACGCAATTAAGCCATCCAGTTATATCTATCCAATTAAGTTGCAAAGATTACACCTTTAAGTTCTAAAATCTCTTTATCATGAACCTGTGCATCTCTTTTAATTACGCTTAGTAACGTATTAAAACGGACTGCGTCACCTTTAACATCTGTATACAAATCTTCCTTATCTAGCATAAGATACTTCTCATATGGAGTAAGCATATTACAAATATCGCTGACATTTACAACACCCAACTCAGATTCTATTTTGGGAACAATTTTTACGTTAAATGGTAAGGTGTCTCTACATTCATCAATTTGACTTATCGTCGTAGTATTAGTAAGACCGAAATATTCAACATTTGGATAATCTTCCAAAATACCACTGATAATTTTGAAATCTAAAACTGGAATTGGCGGCTTAGTCCTTCCAGTTGGTAAATCCAAGAAAACTCTGAATGAAGTTATTTTATCAAGAATATCTCTCAATTCTTGTTCACTCTTTACCCATGCACAATTCACTCTCAAAACTGTATCATTAGAAATTGCAATGTTATGATTTAAAAATGCCGTCTGTGAAACTAATACCATTTATTCTCCTTTATAATGAACCATAAAACCTGTTTTTAAATTAGGAACTGCATCGTCTTCCATACTCCATAAATGTCTTTGATTTTGCGAATCAACTAAATTAGAAGTTGATGGAAATACTTCTATAGCTGTAGCCTCATTGCCAAATGCCATATTTTTTATTGCATACATTTCATAAAATGTAGGATTTACCGGCAAATCATCCTCACGTCTTATAACACAATGATTACCATCAACTTCTATCAAGTAACATCTGTATCTAATCTCATTCACAGCTTTGGTTCTCCGAATTTCTCTACAGGTTTTCCGCTTATCTTCTCGACAATCCTACTAGTAGACCACTCTTTACTATATGATAACTTTACCAACCTACCGCCTATTGATTCAATATATTCAGAACCAGGAATTTTCTCCCAATCGTCGCCTTTTGTTATAATGTCGATATGAACTCCTCGTTCTACCAAATACTTCAATTCAAATGTAGGATCGTAATCACTTTGACGAATGGCGAAATCTACGCATTTCAAAGAACCTACAATAAATGATCTATCTTCAAATGTTTGAACTGGTCTGTCTTGCCCCTTGAGCTCTCTAACTGGGGCATCTGTTACTGTTCCTACTATCAAAACATCCCCTAATGCTTTCGCTCTTTCAAGAAGACGTATATGACCTGGATGAATCAAATCCCAAACACCATACGTATAAACGACTTTCAAAAAATTACATGACTTTAATAATCTCATAACTTGATCAATTGAGCAATCCATTTTTTCTCCATAAAATCTTTTATAATATTGCAAATATCATTTATATTTGATTCACTCAATGTTAAAGATGAAGGTAACCATAAACCTTGACTAGAAAAGTGTTCTGCAGTTGAAAAGTTACGTTTCTCTGCATAGCATGGTTGTCTGTGCAGTGGTATATAGACTTTGCGTGTTCCTATTCCAACACTTTCTAAATACGTCGCTAACTCATTTATATTTTCCGAATAAATATCAACAAACCAAGGCGTTTCACCAAGTCTACGATTAAACATCCAAATTCCTTGAATTAATGATAGACGATCATAATACATGTCGTAAATACATCTCTTCTTAGAAACTCTCTCTTTGATATTCTTCATCTGCTCTAAGCCGATCACCGCCTGAATATCTGTAAACTTTGAATTTATACCAAAGTACTTATGATCATCAGACCCACTAACTTCTCTACCAAAGTCTTTGAAACATCTAATTTTCTTTGCAATATCATCATCATCAGTTACTAATGCTCCGCCTTGCCCAGTAGTTATTGTTTTCTGAGGGCTAAATGAATAACTACCTATGTGACTATACAAACTTATAGATTTTTCATCATATTCAGATCCAAAAGCTTGAGCCGCATCTATTATTAATTTAACTTTATTGAAGTCACAAAAATTTCTCAGCTTCTTGATATCTTTATTGCATCTACCATTTAAAGCAACATATATAATAGCCTTGATACTTTTAAAATGCGAAATATCGTGCATTATCCAGCGTTCTATTGTTTTATTAACGTCTAAGCATAAGGTATCTTTATCGACATCTACAAAAATAGGCCTTGCACCAATAAATCTCATGGCATTGACTGTTGCTATCATAGTAAGATCAGGAACCATTACTTCATCACCAGATAAAATACCTAAAACTGAAAGTGCAATGCTTAAGCTAATAGTCCCATTATTTACAACTATACAATGTTTTGAACCAATAAATTTTGCTATCTCTAATTCAAATAGTTTTGTTTTATCAAACTCTGTAAGCCATGGATTACTCAATAAATAACTACTTAAAGCATCTATCGTATCACGAGTATTTATTGATGGGGTATATTGAGGTATTTTAATCATGTTTAATTATACTCAAAATTTTTCTTTATCCTCTTCAACCCCGATAAAATCTCCTAATTTATTTTCAATAACTATCGTATTATTTTCTAAGATCTCATATCCATGCCCGCCAATGTATGAAATAAAAAATTGGCCAGTCGTTATCTCTTTTTTATATATCTCATTTTTATAGTCATCGTATACTTTTACTAACGCTCTGCCTTGAAGACATATCCAACTTTCTTGCGTTCTATTAATAATCCTTTGTCTAAACAAATGTACGTGACTTTGCAAGATCTTGTCAGCATCATATTTCAAAACAGAGAACTGCAGCCTTTCATGAGGATCACCAATAAACGTAGTACCTTGTTGTAAATCATATACATCTCCGAATATTGCGTGCACAACATTATTCTTAGAGATAATATCCATCATAACTCTCTCCTCGCAATCTCCATATCACTATCTACCATTTCTTTCACAAGTCCGTTAAAATCATATTTTGGTTCCCACTTTAAAACTTTTCTAATTTTAGTAGAATCTCCTTGTAAAGCCGGTACCTCGTTTGGTCTTGTCAAAGATTTATCATAATCTACATACTCTTGCCAATCCATATCTAAATATATAAACACTGCATTGAGAAAATCTTTTATGGTGTAATAGTGTCCAGTCGCAACTACAAAATCTTCTGGAATGTTATGTTGAAGTATCATATGAATAGCATTAACATAATCCTTTGAATGGCCCCAATCCCTCATTGCATTGAGATTGCCTAAAGTTAGTCTTTTCTGTTTTCCTAATTTTATCCTACATGCTGCTTGAGTTATTTTTCTAGTTACAAAAGTTTGACCTCTTCGGGGTGACTCATGGTTAAAAAGTATTCCATTACTAGCAAACATTCCATATCCAGTTCTATAAGCTCTAACCATATGATATCCGAAAAGCTTAGAACAATTATGCACCAAAATGCCATAGGCAAAATAATTATGATTATTTTCAGTTTCAAAATTATAAACATCACAATGTTTAATTTTTTTTGAAATATTTGTTACAGTTACAATTTCAGTATTTGGATTATATAAATAATTTTGTATCCTTTTTTTCAATCTTATTATATCTTTTAATTCTCGTTCTTTAATTACTAAGCAATCCCAACCAAATTTCGAATAATGCCTCATAAGTTTATTAGCAGATATACGCCCTTGCATATTATGCCAATATTCACCAAAATACTCTATTAATTTTTTCTTACCATTTATATTTACAAAATCAGGAATTCTTCTGCCTAATAAAATACCTAACCTACAATCGCCATTATAACCAAATTCATTCGGACAAACTTCATTTAAAATAGATATTATTATCTTTTCATGATTATTAGGACATTGCGTTCTTGAAGAGATTTGTTTTTTAATATAATCTACATTTGTCCATAATTTCTTTACAGATTCTCTTATTTTATTTTTAACATCTATATTACCAGATTTACTATTCTTTTTTATTTTTTCTCCAACTGCTTTTAATCTTTCATCTGTTTTGGCCGTTAACCCGGTATTCCAAGGTTTTCTACCCTTCATTTTAGTTTTTGTAAATTCTGTTAATTTCCACCTATAACTTCTTTTTTTACCCATATTACTATTACTTATTTTTTTACCGATAGATTCACCGCGATCTTTACCATAAATTTCTTTATATGTCTTACCAGTTTGTCTTTTATCAGCTGCAGTTTTTGCAGTTTTCTTTTGTTTTTCACAAATAATAGCACCACGATCTTTACCATAAATTTCTTTATATGTCTTACCATTACGTTTTAAACCACATAACCTTGCACTTAATCCTTGGTATTTATACTGCAAAACACTATCACCTTCTTTTAAATCTTCGGCTTTAATCCAACCTTTATTTATAACATAAATAGGATGTTCTCTAGTACATTTAATAATATTACTATTAGAAAATTCTAATGAATATATTTCTTCTGATTTTCTTGTCATAGTATTAACAACTTTGTCTTGCTCTTTTTTACCATTTTTTTCATTATAAGATAATATAATATCACCTACTTTTATATCTTCAATTGACTTACTTACTTTTTTATCACCATCAAAAACAATTATTTTAGTACCTTTTGGAAAACACCCATACGGACTAACCGGATTGAATGGTGAATTTTCATTCTGCGGGGCAGGAGTGGTACCGAACATTTCGGAACTCGAGGCCTGGTAAAAACGAGTCTTTTTCATATCAAGCTTTCTCAAACCTTCTAATATCCTTAAAAGTCCTATCGCTGTTATATCCGCAGTATATACTGGAATGTCGAAACTCACCCTTACATGACTCATACTAGCGAGGTTATATACTTCATCAGGTTGAATTGAATAAAGAAGATCATCTATGCCATCTGCAAGATCTCCAAATCTTAAAAACTCTCTATCTTCTGGTTTAAAAATACCATCTATCCTGCCAGTATTAAACGTGCTAGCTCTCCTCACAACACCATATACTTCATATCCTTTACTTAATAGTAATTCCGCAAGATACGATCCATCTTGTCCAGTTATTCCAGTTATTAACGCTTTTTTCATTCAGTTCCTTTTATTAAATCCATCATTTCAATTTTCACTGGTCCTTCTATATTCCCTAATACTTTCCATCTCAATCTATGTCTTATTTCTTCGGGATTTTCACGAGCAATATCCATCAGTGTAACATTATTCTTAATTAAAATTGACCAATGATGATAATGATGCGCTAAGACTATTGGTATGAAATAAAGATGAAATTCCTTATCTCTTTTACAATAATCCATTACTCTATAATACAAATCATTATCTTCACCGCCATAACCTTCAAACATTTCGTTCATCATGCCTAATTCATAAATAAAAAAACTCTTGTCAAATATAAACGTTCCACCACAAGCCTCGGTATATGCAGGAGTTACTGTCCTACAAAATTCATTATCTCTTCCTGGCAATAAAATCAAATTATTCCAACCCATACAAAATTTTATATTTCTAGAATTCCTCTCATTAAAATAATACATTGCTAATCTAACATAGTCCAGCCCTATCATCATATCTGCGTCTATAACTAAAACAGTATCGAAAGTTGCATTCTTGACGCCTACATTAATGCACCATGACTTATTAAACAAACCTTCCTTCACTAAATGAATTTCTTTGACTTTTAACTCTTGAGCCGCATAAAACATTCCTATACTTTCTTGTGACACTACTATAATTTCTTTGACTTTTAACTCTTGAGCCGCATAAAACATTCCTATACTTTCTTGTGACACTACTATAATTTCTATCTCACCTTCATAATCTTGATTCATCAAGGCCTTGAATAAACTATCCTTAGCTTTAACTCTAAGAATATCTCCATTGTCATACCATGGAATAATTACGCTTATCACTTCGTCATCCTATTATTTATATAATCATGAGCCTTTGCCCATAACTGATATGAATCTAATATCAATTCTCTTGATTTTGCAATGCTATCTATTATCATAACACTCCGCATATTTCCATAATCTCTATTAATAAAATTTATTACTTCATCTTCAGTACCATCTTTATAAATATCTATGGAATAAAATGAGTCTTTAGGCAACCAATCTCCTAAATTAGGACAACCCCAAGAAATTGGGATAGTCCACATCAATAATGCATCATAAATACGCTCTGAAAAATAATGTTTCGAGACTAAAGCCTCTAGCTCTAAAGAATATTCGTATTGTGACAAAATAGTATCTTTACCAAACCAATAAGTTGTTGAACTAAATGCTGGTCCCAAATAACCTTTGTAACACTTCGCAATATTTTGTTCATCAAGAGTAGGTTTTATTCTGCCGTAAACATCTATTTTATTAGGATATTTCTTACACAACTTCTCTAAAAATATACGTCTGTCTTTATGCCCTTTAATATTATGTGCATCACTTATAATGCAACATAGCTTTTTACTTTTTGACATAGGTGCTAAACTTTTCAAAGTATCATAATCCGCCTCTAACCACCACTCACCAAAAGTATGTTCGTCTTTGCATAATATCCTATGTGGCTTAGATGGTAAACTTTTCAATTCGTCGGGATGTGCTTGTAAAAATATTGTTCTGTCAAGCGGGACATTCTTTGTCGTATCATCTATCACGACACAATAATCAGCATCTTCTATTTTTGTCACGCCTTTAATATTCTTATATTCACCACTCCTACCAGGCGTCATCTTAGAAATTATCTCTAAAAATCTCTCATTACTCTCTGGGTCATAGATAAAACAAACTTTTACCATTTCACACACTCTACATTAAGACTTATGAGTTTACCGTTTTCGAAATCCATATGTGGAACATATGATTTAGACCAGTCGTCTGTCGGCATTTCGTCTTTAGGTATCTTTCTCCAATCCCACAATTTTATATCTTTAAAACAACATAATGACAAGGTAGAACTTAAAAGTTTGAAATCATAAAATGACTTATGATATATAAATTCACTGTCACTAATCATTTTTCCAGCTAACACGCCAGAAATGAATGACATATGCGATTCATCAGAACTGTATAACTCGCATAGTGCTTTAAAATCAGGAACTGCAAGCCGCAACATTCCGCCAACTTTCAAAACTCTGTGCCACTCCTTAAGAACATAATAAACCTTTTCTTTATTAAAATAATCTAACACATGACTTGCATAAATATAATCAACACTGTCATTCTCAATGAATATTAGCTTATCAATAGAATGCTTAAAATCTAAATGCTCATAATTACCAATGTCTATATGAATAAACCCTGGAATATATCTCTTGCCACAACCTAAATGAAGTTTCATCTTATATAATTTTCTCCAAATTTCTTTACAGCTTCTATCACTTTATAATTACTTGAGAATACAGTCGTCCATGGAACTTCTTTGGTAAAATCATATCGTTGAAAATAATTTGGCATATCTATCAAATGCCAATCATATGTATTATCATCATTCACATTAGTATCATGAGTTACTACAATAGATGTTTGATTGAAAGCTTTATTTATGTGTCTCCATCTATCAAAGTCGCCATCTACAAATATCATATCGAAATCTTGCGATAAATAATTAGCGTCATTCATGCCTTGATGATAATATTCAGTGAACCACTTTCCTTCATTTTCTATAGTTATAAGCTTTATACCTTTATTGAGAAAAAACAACGTACTGCTATCCCCAGCTCCAAATTCCAAAACGCTTTTTATATCAAAATTAGTTATCAGAAAATCCAAAACAGGAATACATGACGTCCACCTATAACTTTGCATTCACAACACTCTCCAAATGTTCAAATAATTGTTTCATTCTGTAAAAATGGCTATGCTTCTCATGAATACATTTTATAGCATTTTTTATAATATTTTCCCTATAACTTATATCATTTAAAATCAGATTAGCTTTTTCAACAACATCAATAAATTTGTTATCATATGATACATATGCATTGTCTGGAAATAACTTCTCAATCCCATCAAACTTATTCGTGAAAAGCACTGATCCTGATGCCATTATTTCAAAACACTTTGCTGGAACTATATTATAAATCGAGCCACATGATATATGTGAAATATACTCTTGCAAATTTTTAACATATTCCAGACCGATTTTCTGTCTATTCAAAAAACCATCGGCTAATCCTATAGCATTCAATAGCTGAAATGTTTTTGTCCTATACTCATACACGCCAGAACATGAAGAACCTGTTAAGCACAGCTTATTATATCTTGTAACATTTCTAGGTTTAAATATGTTTGTATCTACTGAAAATGGAAACCATTTCATTGTTACGTTTTGCTGTCTCAACGACTGTGAATAGTGTCTTTGCAAAATTAAATCAATATTATTCTCAACATACCAAGAGTCATTTTTCTCATAATGATAATCCTCTTCAATTACAACTTTAGGAATCTTTATAGATGCAAAGTCACTTGGCAACCAGGTTATATTGTTATCTCTATCTGGATAATAATTTGTAAACATCCGACTTTTCTGAGCAATCAAAATCACATCAGGTTTAATTTCATCACATACACTTTGCAATAATGTCTCTTTATTATATTCAATCGGCGTATATGATTTAAATCGCTCGTATGCTCCAGGTCCATACATGAATACCTTATGTTGACTATAATGAGGTATTTGAAGAATAAAATGTTCCCTCAACCAGTAATCATATCTGTAAGCTTTAATATCTTGATAAAGATATAAAATTCTCATTTTAACTTTGTCACCTTATACTGAAGCATCGGATATTCATGCTTTATCAAATCAATCCTCTCGATTAAATAATTATCATTCCATAACTCTCTAAAAGTTCTATCAGTGTAGCCCCACTTATGAAATGAAAACTCATTCTTCCCATTACAATATATTAGCTCCATGCACCAATTCGGTTTCGTATAATAAAATGCTTCTATTTGACTAGCTATATCTGGGAAGCTAACAATTAATTCTCCTCCTATTCTCAACACTCTCTGAATCTCTGATATAATAAATAATCCTTCATTCTTTGTGAAATGCTCTAAACATGAAATCATTATTATCTGCTCTATATCTATTATCCATGAAACCCAAGATCTATTCAAATACATCTGTAAATCTACAATTATTGGCCTACGAGGTGAACCAAAAGGATGCTTGAAATAGTTATCTAACGTTGTTTTGTTATTATCATATTCGCTATTTGTAGCCTTCTCAATCATTGTTCCTTTAACGTCTATATTTATATATCCATCCAAATAAATATCACCGCAGCCCAAATGAAGCTTCATTTTATGCTCCTCAAATATTCTCTGTTTTTCTTCACAAGTTCATGAAATAAAATCTTATTCTTCTCATATTGTTTAGCATTATTATTCAATTTTTTATGATATAAATGCAACCACATATTTTGGTCATAAATCTTTTTTAGAATACCTTTCCTCTGAAGATCTGACGACAAAGAAGAAAGAACTGAATCCTCTCCACCCCAACCAATGAACTTATCATTATATAAATTTTTCCACTTCATTATCAAAAGGATTTTGTAATAAAGAAGTACCGACAACGTTATCTGTGAAGGATATAGTTGTCTAATATTTTCTTCAATCAAAGAGTTGTCAGTGTACCTGCTTAAATCTTGCCAATTAATAACATTAAAATCCTCATACATAGCTTCAGCAGTTAATTTATAACCACTGCTTACATACCAAATATTGTCATCTACCCTAGACGCTATCTTATCGAAAAACTCTGAAGAATAAACAATATCGACATCAACTATAGAAACATAATCAAAGTCATGTCTCATTATCTTTAAACCATAGTTCAATAAAGAAGATTTATTGAAATCATTACTTACTCGCCAATAGTATCTAAACACTTTAACATTATTATAATTGTCATCTTCTCTAGGAACTATTTGACTATCATCTATTACATAAATATTTACGTCATGCTTCTTTTCTCTATTTGCTTTATTGAGAAAATGAAGGCACCACCTCAGATATTCATCGCGTTCTCTCTTAGCGATTATAATATTAAACTTCTTCATTTTTATTTATATCTTTATTTACAGCAGATTCAAGCGCTTCCCTTATATAATTAAATATATTATGTCTTGCTTCCGTAAAAATAGGATCTTCTTTCCTAAAAATCCTATTGAACTCTTCACATGCAAAATCACTGTAAGTTCCGCCAACAATTATCTTACTCATATCTTTCTCCACATCTAGAACAAGTAGCTTCTTTCGGAGGATTTACATTTATATCTAAACTAATACTATCTCCTTGTTTCAGTTTCCACGTCCAGTTATGATAATTTATAAAACAAAATATTTTACCTATTATTTTACTCATGTATTCTCCTAAAAGTCATGCTATACGTTTCCACATCAAATTTATTAAGCCATTGTGAAAAATATCTAGAGGCGTCATACCTAATCCATTCTCATGAACCATTAGGCTATTATTTTCCATAGTTATAGCTGCGTATTCTGGAATGTAATCGATTTCATCACAAATATATAACCACAATCCAACTTTATTAGGTATAACTTCACTATAACCTTGCTTCTCATATATTTCTTTATGCTTAGTATTTATCATCAAACTCTTTAATATTTTTCAAAGTTTCTTTTCTTGCTACCTCATTAAGTTCTTTTAAACTCTGCAACTGTTCCTGGTACCACCACTTCTCAGTTTCTTTCGTAACTACAAAGTACTTAATCTGACCATCATCGCAACGTTCATTAATAACCCCTTTACCAAATGGAGTTAACACTTCCTGAAAAAGTTCAAATTTAAAATCTATTATCGACATAGTTTCTCCGTAGAATAAACAATTCCTTTACGCTTTTGAATCTTACGTCTTCCTTTTAGCCATGCATGTTCTATCTTCATCCTGCCTTGATTACATTTATAACACGACATGGCCATCGAAGTTCTATTTGCTCTGTATTCTTTTTTGCATTTTCTATATTCTGTCAACCTTGAATTAATATGCTCTATAGTCGCCATGTTTTCAGGATATGTTAATACATTTCCCAAATCTAAACCTGTATCTTCTGGCAAAATAGTATCGCAATGGCAAAAACAACACTTGCCATCTTGAGAATCCCAAAGTCTCTTTCTAATTATTCTTTTATATTCTGTACTTGGCATGATTGTTGTGAAGAGCGGATAATCTTTATAACTATCCGCTCTTCTTATTTGAAACTACGGAAGTCTCACTACGAAACCACCACCGAAAAACTGATCCGTTACGTCTCCAGTCCTGTCCTTCGTCTCATAATACTCAAGCTCGATACCGGTATTAACTGGCAAATCTACCAATTTAGAAAGGTATAGTTCTCCTGTACCACCATAGACATCTTCAAAGAATTCTTTTGTCTGAAAATTGCCGGCCAATCTAAAGAGATTATCATAAGTAGCGCCGAGTTCGGCCTTAAACAGATAACGAGTATTCACTTCAACTGTGAAAGCCTCTACACCACCACTCGATCTCTCAGTGTCAGTTCCTTCAAATGCCAAAATGTATTTAGCATATCCATCCAATGCAATCTTATCAGTTAATTCCAAAGCACTTGCCTGACTTACTACGAAACAGCACAAAAACGTAACAAGAAGTACTATTCTTTTCATCTTTACATCCTCCTTAATGTTTATATCATCTTTATATGAACTGATCGAATCAGGTTGATTTTATGACATTACTCCAAAACAGGTTCTTGCACATGTATCAGATTTTGAATTCCATGAAGCTCACCAGGCAAAACTTCGTTCACATAATAAAACTTCACGTCTTTGTTCTCTGCAAAAACTATTTTCATTTGTTTTACCCAAGAACCATAAGGAGTGGGATTCGCATGAATAGGTTGATAGTTATCTGTTCCTGCATAGATATTATTTATCTTCTTGTCAATGCCATGAAGATCGAAACCTATCAGATTTACTTTTTCTACTTTATTATACTTACACAATAACCATATTGCTGAAGGCCCGCTGGCCCATCCTCTAGATTCGCACAACGACCTCTTCATGCCATGCAAATTAACAGGATGTGTCTTATTACTGAAGAATGAATTGGTTCCTAAACCAACATACAAAAACTCACCTTTATAATTGCTTTTCATTACTTCATTTACCATCTTACCGTCAACCGATACGAGAACATCTGATTCAAAATCTCTATATAATGCATTGCAACCGTAAATTCTTCCACTCTCTTTAAATATACTCAGATCCCATTTTAAGCGAGACTTTCCATTACCAACGACGAAGCCTATCATCTATATTATATTTTTCCACAAAACGGGCATTTATCAATAACATAGTCTTCTGGATTCCCAGATAATGTGATCTCAGAAGACATACATAAAAACAAAAAATCATCATGGAAATGAATCGACAGATGATTATTACTCGTTCTACAATTACTATGATCTTCCATTATAAATTTACCCCTTTCCACTTCTTAAGAAACGCGTCAATTCCTTTTGAGCTTTCAAATAAACTTCAAATTCACTTTCACAAGACTTAAGATTCCCATTAGTCTTAAAAGCTTTCAACCACTTCTTAATATGGTCTTCTTGCTTCATCGATAATTGAATAACACTTACAGGAATCCTACAATAATTAAAGTATTTTAAGAATACATCACATGGAAAGAAAATAGCATTCTTTAACATCTCTACATATAATTTTACATTCATATAGTAACCATCATCTTTCTCAAAATGTGATAAATTTGTGATGTCTTCATTAACTTTCTATACACTCTTTTATCCTAACCTTATCATTTAATATACCTTTAACTCTCATAACATCATCAATGAATATTTTTGTTTCATCGCCATTAAATGAAACTTTGTTTATCTTTATACTTGCACCTAACAAGAGATCCAGTACTTCTCTCAGATCTATTCTATTTATAATAATATAATTCACGCAGTTCCTATAATGTCTCTGAAATCTGCATTTTCCATATTTTTAGTAATATGAGAATGAGTATCTTTGTCACCTTTTCTATGTTCATTAATCATAACCGTTAATTCTTCATCTATACCATTATCTGCTATACAAGGATCGTGAATAAAAATATAACAAGACTCATGGTCTATTGAATACCAATCTATCGTCTTCACATAAATAGCTATCGCATCTGGAAATTCATTGTTAATATCTCTACCGATATAAACAGGTATAAGTTCATTATCTTTAGCAACTATATGTGTAGGGGCTAAGAATCCATCCCACTTACCATCATCTAACATTAATTGTGAAATCCAAAAATCGCTCATATCTATTTATACTCTATTTGAAATTTTACTGCTCTACAGGTAAAGGTTCTTCTGGTGCAATCGGTTTAATCTCGCCAGGTTTCATCTTAAACAGTTTGTCTAAATTCACAATCGACATGAAGCGTCCTAAGAAATCTCCTAAAATCTTATTATCCATAGAACTTTGTGTTGCATTCTGAATATTCTGCAATGTTGTTACTGTGTTCCCTAAAGTAGTTAGCAACATGTCAAGAAACTCGATAGCATCTAAATCGTCAACACTTATCAATGCATTCGTAAACTTAACAATAATATGACTATCTGCTGGCTTAAGATTCAAAGCTTTTAAATGTATCGTAGCCAATTGTACTATCCCGAATCTCACTGCCATCTGAACTAATAATATCTTCCTGACATAGCGAGCGAACTGTTTCAATGTATCGGCTTTCGGAATATCACCACCATAAACAAAGTTGTATGGCACGCCAATACTACCAAAGATATCCTTCTTCAATTCTTGGAGAAGTGACGGATCCATCATGTCATCAAAACGCGGATCCATCTTCTCAAGACGACCTTTATCTCCAGAACCACCTGACATTATAGGAACAACTTTGAACTTACCTGCCTGATTTAAAACATCAGCCGCAGTTACAGTTCCATTGGTTGAGTCAAAAGCTACTAATTTATTCAATACCTTCTCATATTTTCTACAAGTCTTCCATGCCATCTCCGGATCAGTGCTTTCAGGCATCGAAACACCAATAACTGTTGTAGCATTTATCTTTTGAACATATGTAGCAGGTATTAAAGACTTGAGTAAATTGAGATCGTTCACCTCTGAAAAAACGCCTTGAAATAAAGACCTACCTACTCTCACATATTCAGATATATTTCCTTTTTTAATGTTAAGACCTTGCAACCTTATGCGTTTCCTACTTCTACCCATACAGAAGTGAACATACTCGTTCGGCTGCTTCACCTCTATCTTACGATCACCCATCTTCAAATATCCGACAGGGAATGAATTCTTATATAAAGCCACCATCTCACTCTGATCAACGTCATCTACAACTTCTGTAACGCCTTTGCCTTCTTCAGTCTTAGCACCAAGAAAATACTCACCATATGAAACAAGATCCTCTGCAATGTCAAGAACTAATGCGTCTAAATCGATATTATCCTGTAATTGTTTCAATGCTTTTTCTATAGGCTTATTCTCCGAAGTAAGAGTGAGAATATCACCCGTCTGAATATTTGGAGACAGTGCATCTGTCAAAACAACGTCTAAAATACCTGAACAAATTGCCGTATCTTTTATTTTATCAACCGCTCCTATCAACTGATTTTTCGAAGAAATCGTCTTCGAGAAGATAGCACCGAGAACCCCTTGCTTCTGGTAATCAGTCATGCCTTTCATGATCTGTTGTTCCTGCATTTTGTCGAAGAGGTTCTGATACTTTGTAACTTCTTCTGAAAGCTTCATAACTCTCGACTCTAAAAGTTGTACTGTTATATTTTCTTTTGCAATTCTTTTCATACCTTTGTCTTTGTCCTCAACCAAGAATATCCAAAAGCGGAGCCTAACATCATTATCATTCCGCCTATTTGCTGAAAACATCCAGTTACTTGCGGAATTTGTTGTGCAGTATCTTGAATTACTTGTCCTTGATTAGGTGTTATTACTCCACTTATTGATAAGATTCCGCAGAGCTGAACTATAAGCGTTATCCAAAATTCTGTTGTTTTTACTCCAGGTTTTACTATCTTACTTTCTACAGCAGTTAATTCTTCTATCATATAGTTCTCCTATGCAACTTTTCTATGCCATTGTCTCATAAACTCTTGTCGCTTAATACTTTGTTGAAATCTATACGAGCAAAAACCCTTATGAGTTTTAATAGGTCTTCCACACTTACATATTAATTCAACACCATTCTCTAAAAGTCTATCTGCAAATTTAGCAATTGTAACTTTTGACATGCCTAAAATCCTTGATACTTCTCTAATACTTTTTCCATCTCTGAGCAATGGTAATGCTACCATAACCTTATTATTCTTATACATATTTCTAGTATATTTATTCCTAGGATTAGTAACACGTCTTATAATAACTTTCTGCTCTAATCTCGCAGGAATAGATTTCAAAATTTTAGAAATTATCTGACTCACTCTAGATTCTGTTAGATTTATTGCTTCGCCTATTTCTCTCAATAACATGTCTTTATAAAAATACATGTATAATATTCTTCTCTCATTCTTATTCAATCTCATCCATACTTGCCTAATTACTTGACGATTCAAAAAATCCTCTTCTGTAAGTGCATTATGATCTTTAAAATTATCCACAATATTATTAGTGTCTTCACAATCGACATTCAAATCATCGAATTTAATCTCATTACCTAAATAAATTCTTTTACCGTCTTTATTCTTATGCGTGCCTTTTACCGACCGTATTAAATCTATCATGGCACCATTAATACGTAATCTTAAATAACTATAATTACCATAATCATTTAATTTAGGAACACTTTCGACTAATGTTTTTATACCTTCACCCACCAATTCTTCATAATCTAAATATGTATAACAACTATAGTTTAAATTTTTAGCCGCTAATTGTCTTATCATTGGCAAATATTTAATATATGCTTCTTCAATTGTCATTGTATCATCCCTGCCAATACTCTCTCATAAACATTTGATCCTGATGGAATCACTTCTTCCTCATACTTATCTTTAATCCCGCTCAAAGCTTTCCAATCACCTGTCATCACGGCTTCATAAGCATTCTTTTTCTCACTCTCATTTACCATTTTGTCGAGAACATCAAACAAAAGATGAAACAAATTACCTTTCATGAAATTAATTGCTTGTGAAGTACTATCACACTGATCTTTAAATGCTGCATTAGGAAATGCTGCTATCTCCATCAAATAATCACTTAACCACGGAGCATCTATATATTCTGCATCTGGAATGTACACATTACCGGCTTCAATTGTGGGAGAAGCCGAAGACATGCGAGTGATCTTATCCGTATCTGCAGGAATGGCTTTAATTGGTAAATTCATTTGTTTCAAATCTGCTATCAATGAAGGACCACTAGCAGCATCTTCTATTAATATTATAGAAGAATGAAACTTCTCATGTAATTCACGAATCATCTTCTTGATGACAGGATAAGGCTTCCTGTCTCTCCAGACATGCCAGAGATAGTAACCTACATCTGTCTCGATCCAAGTAGTACAGGCATTATATGCGTTGAGTTTATTAGCCTTAAAAGCAGTATCCCAGCTTTGAACTACCCTCTTCCATGTTGATGGAGAAGGAAGTTGTTCATACTTCATAAACCACGAAGTATTGACAATTCCACCACCTTCTGGTGTAGGCTTTCCTTGATATAATGCACTGAACCAGAAAGAGCCTAACAGTTTCTTAATATCATTTAAAGCGGCTTCATCATACTTCCTTTTCCAAAGAACTTCACCTTCATATCTAAAGTCATACGAGTTATCTGTAATAGGAGTATCTTTAATGGCAGGGAAATTCATGACAGTCCACTTGCCGCCATTTTCTATCAAACCTTCTTCTTTAAGAATCCTACCAACTAAATCATCTTCATGCCAACGAGTCAAGATGATAATGATGCTCCCATTCTTTTCCATTCTAGTTACAAATGTCGTCTTATACCAATTCCAAACTGTTTCTCTCAAGGTAGAAGAAAGAGCTTCTTGAGCATTTTTAACAGGATCATCGATTATTCCAAAATCAAATCCTAATCCAGTTATCGTACCACCAATACCAGAACTTGTATATCTACCTCTATGATTCACTATTTCAAAAACATCTGAGTTCCTAAGAAATGATCCGTGTGCAGTCGTCCTAATATTCTTTGAAAACAGTCTGGATTCTGGGAAAAGTGCCCAATATTCAGGATCATCCATGATCTTTTGAATGTCTCTATTATTATCACTTGCAAGAGTAGCTCCGTATGAAGTAGCAATTATCCTAGCATCTGGATTCTTACCAAAAATCTTAGCAGGAAGACGACGACTAACAAGTTCTGACTTACCATGTCTAGGTGGCATTGTAAGGATTAAAAAACGAATCTCTTTATTTACCCACTTATCTAGAACTTCACCTATCATATCGTGATGATCATTAACGTCGTAATCAGCATAAGTATAACGAGTGAACGGAATTATGTTTTCACGAGCATATTCTTTAGCAAACTTCTCATCTTTAAAAGATAGATGCTTGGCAATCCTCTGATTTCTGAGATTCTCTTTGAGTTTTTTCTCAACATCGAGCATCTCTTTATATGCGATGTTAAATTCATCATCAGAGAGATTACTTAATGTCTTTTCTAAAGTAGTTGTCATTTTAATATTGTTTAAATACTTTCAGAAAATCTTCTTGAGGCCAACTTTGCTCATTATCTTTATCATTACCTTCAATGATAAAGATGACTTTGTTCTTCACCAATTTTTGAATTATAACTATCGTACCTTTTGCAATATCACCTTCTGATATTTTTGCTATCCAAGCTTGTCCTGTATGTAATGTTTCTAATAAATCTAAAACTTCTCTTGCAGTTATCATAATAAACTCTTAACCAATTCCTCTATAAAACTTCTCCGCACATTCATTAGATCTTCATACATCAAAATTGGAGGAGTTTGTTTAATGGCACTAGTCATTGGATTCTTTATTAAGTGATTCTCGTCTAAATACTTCTCTAAAGTAGAAAAATCGATATAATTATTATTTACATCATCTATAATCAACATGTCTGCATGCTTTCCTAAAATCATTCCTTCTAAATCTGTAGTTTTCTTAATCATTTTCTTTTCTCCTCTTACCAAATTTTTCAAATTATCCATTTTTTACCCTCAATTTATTCTCCATACGACGCTTCAATTCGTTTTTAAAAATACTTATTACTCCAGTTACGTCATCTTTATCCATGTCTAATTCTACATCTTTCTTAACAGTTTCACTTCCATTCTCTAAAAGAAACTTCTTCAAATGTTCAAACTTACTCTGATCGGCTATTAAAACATGCATCTTCTGGAGAAAGTCAACATTCTCCTGCATCATCTCTGTTAATATCTTATATACTGAAAACTTCTGAGCAGTTGTAGGCAAAGTATCTATCCATTTAATTAATGCATCTCCGTCAAATAATGAATCCTCTACATGTTTTGTTACTGCCGAAAACTTCGCTAATCTGTCTCTTGTCACTTGGCAATAATCAAATAATGCTTCTTCAGTTGCATAGACGCCACTCCTAACAACTTCTTTTAAAGAATCATTTATAATGACTAATTCCTTTTTCTTTCTCATGTCGTTAAATAAAGCACTGCCGGCATAGGATCTGCTATATAATAGTAATTTACTACATTCCACTTCTCAACTACAACTTCCTGCTCCATAAGAAGCAATGTGCCCATCATACCATATGTAATTTCCATTATATTCTCTTCAAGAACTCATTTAATAAATTTTCTCTCATTTCATCAATAACTAAACTATTCAAATCTTTCACAATGTTCAATGACTTAAACTTCGGAATTACTCTATCACTCTCTAAATCTGCCACTTCATCAAAGACATCATTAAGTAGAATATTCTTTTTAAAGATATCATTCATTTGTTTTGTTAATTCTTTAGACATGCTAAACTCCTGCTGAGATTCAAAAATGACTTATTTACGTCTTTATAAAGTTTGAGGAATTCATCACTAGTCTCGATATTCGGCAATACTTCTAATAACTTTTCCTGCATTGCCTGGATTGAAGACATGATAGAGGACAAAGCCTCTGAAATTGTAGAAGAATCTTTATAAAGTTCCTTCGAATACATGAATAAGAGAACGTTGTAATCATTTCGAATCTCTCTAATTCCAACTTTTACATTTAACTCATTTCTAACTTTCTTAATTGCGTCATCTTCCGAAAATCCTTCATACTGTCTCAAGTAAAAGAAATATGTACTTGCCAAGACTGTTTCAACTTCTTGTAAAGTTGGAACAGTTATCTGCTCGCCACCTCTAGAAGTTGCGAGTCTTATTAAAGATGGAAAGTCTAGAGAATTCAAAATACTCTTGTCTATCTTTTCTTCCATAATTCCTTTCAGTAAAAGTGTCATTACAGAACTCCTGACAATATTACTCATGTCTTGAGAACTATCTATATATAATTCATCTTTGAACAAACGATCCAAAAGAACGTCGCATTGGAGCTTCTTAGATAGCTTTGTAGGTCTTACCCTCTTATCTGTATTCTCTTTGATCACCATTTCGGCAATCTCATTCCTTGTTTTCTCAGCAGGCTTCTTAAAGAAGTAAAGTTTTACTTTGAGATCTATCAAAATTCTCTTCATCACATCTTCGCCGAAGAGATGTTTCACATAGAGCTTTTTATCAACGATATTTGGCTTATCAATTACTTTATCTTGTAAAGATTCGATAATTTCATTACCATCTTCGATACTTTTAACCTTAAATTCTTTTAGGAGGGATGAATAATGATCTGCGCCGGAAGGGTTATTTTTGAACTTTTTTAGCGTAGCATATAACACTACTATAAATACAAAATTTTAAAAAATGAAGTTTTATGTGTGTTTTTGTATGCTTTTTCACTCCTTTTGATGCTTTTTTGAGATTTTCGGTTTTAAAAATTTCTAAAACTATTATGTTAATCTCTCACATCTCTTAATAAGATTGCTAAATGGTTTTGTAATATCTGAAACGATTGGATAAACACCATCACAATTCTGATAAATAATATTTCCATCTGGCTCGATAGCATATCTGTCATAAGGTTTATCTTTCATAGAAAACCCTGAATCTAAATCTGAAAGTCTCATTAATTCATCATGTCTTTTACACTTAAATGTACAATTCCAGTTTTGTTTATACAATCTGCCCATCGGATTTAGTCTGTATTGCGTATCGTCTCGTTCTTTTATATGAAATAATCCTTTAGTAGTTTTTTCAAGTTGCATTAATAACTTTATGTCTTGATATTTCTTATGTTCTTTAGTAGAACTTATCTTGGTCCACAAATTATTTTTACATACAAAAGATATAAAATCATTTGTTAGCGATTTACTAGTAGACCAAGTACCATTTGTTATACAAAATCTTAGTATCTTTTCAGGAATCAAATCTATATACAACTGCCATCTAGGTATTACATAAGAAATCTCTCCGCCATAAAAACCTATAGAATTAATTTGATTCCAATTTATTGTTTTGAAAAATCCTTTAAGCTTTTCTAAATCTAGAAATTTCTCATGTTCTGGTCCTGCCGAATACATACAAAACCAACATGAAAGATTACACTTATATGTTGCAATTATACTTAAATCTATCATTTGAGTCTTTCATTTGTAGAGGATTTTAAATATCTTGGAGATTCAATGTAAAATATTACTATCTATTTATGACAATCACATCTACATAAAGTTAACTCTGGAATATTACAAATGCCTTTTTTTATTCTTCTTATCTCTATGATTAATTTCCAATATTCTTTTAGAATTAGTTTTCCATTCTCATCCAAATATCTTCTATATACATTTTCACAGCATGTAAACATTTATTTTATCTTCCGAAATTTTCGGCTTCTAGAGAATTATAAAGTTTTAAATCCTATTACTTGCTTTTTTGTTTTTGATGTTTTAATCTCCGATTCTAAAAGCCATTTAACAACATGAGTCCTGCCATCCCACCAACTAGCACTCATACGTTACATAATTATTTACTCTAATACAAATACCGGTTATAATTGCCTCGATCTCTCCACCAACTAGCACTGTTTTACCGCACTTAATAATTTTTATATTCATTTAGAACTTATTCCTAAAGCATTGTTATAAGCATTTATTTGTAAAGATAAATGTAAATCTATATAAAATTGCAAGTCTTTTTTAGTCATGTAACGAAGTTCTGGTTTCTCTAAACAACTTACACAGAAGAATCTACCTTCACCGGCTGTTTTATGAATGTCACAAATCCAATCTATTCTCATACTTCTATTATACATTTAATGATAATTTTCTCTTCTCAGCCTCTTTCTCAAAAATATCCACAAAAGTCGAGACAGACGACGACATTATTCTATCAAATTCATCATAGAAAGCATCTAGAGCCATATCACCATTTGGAGCTTTACATGATAAATAAAACTTCACAGTACTTGGTGAAACCATGCCTTGTAGCTTCAACATTTTATAAGCAGCTTTTAAATGGGTGTCTGTCATCTCTGCTATTTTTATCAACTTTCCGTTTCTCATCTTCCATTTTCTCATAATATATCCTCATGGTTCGAACTTATATAATACGTAGTCATCTTCTACCAATTCGTAAAAATATGAACTATTATCGCCAGAACAACTGTGATTCAAAACATCTGTCATGATCTTTCCATAATCTACATTAACTCTGATAGCTACCAAAACATCACTCACTGCTTCATCACCAAAATTATCGACACATATTATCTTCATTACATCATCCTACTATAACTTAATGTAAAGCAGCCTATTCTTAACCACCATATCACATCACACTGAGACTTTCTAAACTCATCTAAATTATAATAAGCGCCATCGAGTGCCCAACCAAATGGATGAAATCTTAAATACAAACTTATTGCTCTTAACGGATATGGCAATCTTATTAATGACATTATATTCTCCATTACTTTTAGGGGATGACACTCATAACTAGAATATCATCCCCTAAAGTCGCAACTACTTCTTTTTCTTTACTTTCTTCTCTTCTTTCTTCTGCTTCGGCTTTGCTGCCATTAGATAATCACCTCCTCCCTTCTATGACATCTACACCCACTAAGGAAAGTCTCAAAGTTACTATCTGTGCATCTCCACGATTTATCTCCTGTTCTAAGAGAATAGCTGCATTCTTCGGCAGATTGTTCACTATTTCATTGCTTAGCTTTATAATTCCTACCAATTTATTACTGTTAATTATCGTGAAAGTTACGGACTTTTCGCCTGTAGCGGAATTCTTTTTAATCAC
>ERZ1292625.1512-Hain-H41-01um-R1-1512-length-27099-cov-9_pt1 | contig 27099 bp, 27 predicted proteins | sample MGYA00564400_ERZ1292625 | MGnify/ENA primary metagenome ERZ1292625 (study PRJEB36523, sample SAMEA6512639) | groundwater metagenome | collected 2019-01-08 | study: AquaDiva: Metagenomics assemblies of 32 groundwater samples | reverse complement strand
CTACAACAACACATCTACCACAACACCAAAAATTACGCTACAATATGAGTGGTCTACCGACAAACAGGGGAACCTCAAAGAGCTCAAGCAAAAAGCAACAGTCGGTGAAGTGAAAGTCACCGCACACTATGATGCAAAGAAGAATATCACCAAGATTCAAAAGAAATCTAAAGACAAAGATGGTAATGATGAACACGAAGAAGCCAAAGAGACATTTCCGGGACTTCGCATTCTGAAATTGGTGACGGAGAAGGGAGTGGTGAAGGTGGATTATTAGTTTAAATAAACTCAATTTATGAATACAAAGAATTTGAAGAGGGTGGTGTTGGGGGGTTCGCTTGTGGTGCTTGCAGCTGTTTTTATTTCAGAGAACCCGCTGACGTTTGGTTTTTGTAAAAAAATACCCGTTTGGAACGCAGACGGGGTGGCGGTGGCGGGGGGAGTGTGCGCTAGGACACTTATCCCAGAGTACATTACGCTTCTTGGGGTGTTCCTCTCCCTCTCTCTAATTTTCTTCTCCCTTATCACCTACTTCATGAAAAAAGAGGTCTTTCGTGTATGGTGGAACTTTGCGTGGTGGTTCATACCGGTAATAGTTTTTGTGACGATATTGATGGAAAATAGTACAAACTTTTGTAAAGATGATACTTTTGGGTGTAAGTTTGTCTATCTGTTTATAATTTTCCCTCTCTATGTTATTTTTTTCGCAATATCTCTCTCTAAAATCATTGAGACACACCTTAGGTTAAAATGGCAAGAGCAAAAAGTTCCTGAAACAAAGATCAAAAAGCTCGACAGAGTTTTCTTCTGGGTGTATCGTATGATTAATCTTGTAATAATTTTATTTATTTTCTGGCTTCTTGTCATGTGGTATCTATAAAAAATGAACAGAAATCGTTGATAAGCTAAAAGAAGGAATTTAATCGGGAATAGTGTTATTTAAGCCTTATAATCATTTTAATTCATCCATGTCCTCAATCATCGAAGATATAAAATCACGACTCAACATTGTTGATGTTGCCCAAGGATACCTCAAGCTTGAAAAAGCAGGGGGGAATTTCAAGGCGTGTTGTCCATTCCACAACGAGCGCACACCATCGTTTTTCATTTCGCCATCTCGTCAGACTTATCATTGCTTCGGATGCAACAAAGGCGGTGATGTTATTTCCTTCGTAGAAGAGATTGAAGGGCTTGATTTTCAGGGTGCGCTCAAAGTGCTCGCCGACCGCGCGGGAGTCACACTTACTCGTGAAAGAGCGGGTGCAAAGGACGAACGTGACGCAATTCACTCTGCTCTAGAGCTTGCGACAAAGTTTTACGAAGCGGTACTGCCAAAGTTTCCGGATGCGGTGGCGTATCTCACGAATCGCGGGCTAACACAAGAAACAATAAAAAGTTTTCGCGTCGGCTTTGCGCCAGACGAATGGCGCTCGCTCGGTGATTTCCTAACAAAGAAAGGCGTCACCGAAAGCGTGATGGAACATGCAGGGCTGATTGTGCGATCGCCAAAAGGGTTCTACGACAGGTTTCGTGGACGCATAATGTTTCCTATTACCGATAGTTCTGGGCGAGTCATTGCGTTCTCGGGGCGCATCTTAAAAGAAGAAGCGGGAAAAACACTTGGCGAGTCAGCTGCCGCGAAATATGTAAATAGCCCTGAAACGGAAGTCTTTCACAAGTCTCGCGCGCTCTTTGGTTTATTTCAAGCACGCGAGGCTATTCGTCGGGCGGACGCGTGTGTTCTTGTGGAGGGACAAATGGACCTCATTCTTTCACATCAGGCCAATGTTTCAAATGCAGTTGCTTCTTCAGGAACCGCGCTCACGTCCGAACATCTTCAGATGATAAAGCGATTCAGCAAAAATATTGTCCTCGCGCTTGATGCTGACAATGCAGGTCTTTCTGCAACACATCGCGCGATAACTCTCGCGCTCGACCAAGATATGGGAGTAAAAATCGCATCTCTCCCACAAGGGCTCGACCCAGCGGACCTAGTTCTAAAGAATCCAATACTTTGGAAAAATGCTGTACTGGAAGCAAGGCACGTTATTGATTTTTATCTGGAGCTTTTGCCGGAACTTTTTACCGATAAGGATGTTCTCCGTACAAAAGTTTCTGAAATAATCACACCGTTTATTCCGCATTTAAGAAGTACCCTTGATCAAGCTCATTTTGTCAGCAAAACGGCAGATATTCTAAAAATGAAGGAAGAGCCCGTGTGGGACGAGGTAAAGAAGCGGGCAAGCATGGCTGGGGCTCTCCGTGAGACGCAAAAGCTTGAGCTCAATGTCTTGCAATCTTCGCGCCAATCACGTATTGTGCGTGCAGTAGAGGGTATTTTGTTGTGGCAGGAAGGAGCAAAAGAGCCTGCTCTAGAGAATGTTTCAGAATATCGCGCGCAATTCTCAAAGCTCCTTGAAGGCTTTCCGCCTTTCGAGGTAGTAGATTCTGAGTCTCTCATTTTTGAAGCAGAAGTACGGCTCCACGGAAGCGAACGAATAGAAGGAGAGATAGAGGAGCTTCTGAAGAACCTTAAAGAAGAAATCCTCCGCGAAAAGTTTGCCGCAAAAATGGTAGAGCTCAAGCAAGCAGAAATTAAAGGAGATGTATCTCTCGCGGAAAAACTTCTCGCTGAGTGTCAGACAATTTCAAAAGAAATGCACGCGCTAACTAAAAATATAATTTAAATGAAAAAAGCAACAACAAAAAAGACAAGAGTAGCAACTAAAAAGTCGGTCAAAAAAGTTACCAAAAAACCAACAAAGAAAGTTGTAAAGAAGGCTGTCAAAAAAGTTACCAAGAAAGTAGTGCCTAAAAAAGCAAAACGTGTTTCAAAGAAAAAGTCCACCGAAGGATGGGAAGAAAAAGCGTCACGACTCATTCTCAAGGGTCGCGGGCGAGGATTCATAACTTACAATGAAATTTTAAAAGAGTTCCCTCAAGTTGAGCAGGATGTTATTTTTCTCGACACTTTGTACGAAAAACTCGGTGATGCGGGTGTGGACATTCTTGAAAGTGGTGGGCTTCTAAATCTAGAGCCCGAGGAAGTTTTGACACACAAGAAATATACTTACAAGAGTGGAGATTCCTCATACGATTCGATTCAAATGTATTTGAAAGAGATTGGACAGTACCCACTTCTTTCTGCAAGTGAAGAGCGCGACCTTGCTCAGCGTATAGAGAGTGGTGACGTAGAAGGGAAAAACCTTCTTGCCCGCGCAAACCTTCGTCTGGTGGTTTCTATTGCAAAAAAATATGTGGGACGAAGCGCTGACCTTACCCTCCTCGACCTTATTCAAGAAGGAAACATTGGTCTATTTAAGGCGGTGGAGAAGTTTGATTGGAAAAAAGGATACAAATTTTCAACGTACGCAACATGGTGGATTCGTCAGGCTATCACGCGCGCGCTCGCGGACCAATCGCGCACTATCCGTATTCCTGTGCACATGGTTGAGACGATTTCAAAGTATAAGCAGGTAGTACGCCGTTTGTCTCAAGACCTCGGCCGAGAACCGCTTCCCGGCGAAGTTGCCACGGAGATGGGTCTTGATGTTGAAAAAATCTATAATATCAAAAAAATCGACCAAGATACCGTTTCTCTCGAAAAGCCGATTGGCGATGATGACGACAAGTCAACACTAGGTGAATTCATCGCAGACGACAAGATTCTCTCACCAGCGCAAGATTCTGCTCAAAGAATTCTTTCCGATCAAGTCAAAGAAATTCTTGGCGATCTTTCTGAAAAGGAGAGAAAAATTCTCGAGCTTCGCCACGGTCTTGTGGACGGCGTTGTGCACACATTGGAAGAAGTGGGTCGCGAATTTGCTGTAACCCGTGAGCGCATCCGCCAGATTGAAGCAAAGGCAATCGAAAAGATTCGCGCGCACGACAAGGTGGATAAACTGCGGAATTACTAGTTCAAGGGAAGCAAACTTCATTCTCGATGAGCATTTTTGAGAGCACGCATATTTTTCTGCTGAAAAATTGCTCTGCTCGCGCCAGTCGCGCTGCGCAAGGCTTCAAAAATACTCATGCTCAACGAAGTTTGCTTTAATGAATAGTAGTGTCCTTGTGAGAAAGAAAAAAGACGGACACTTGCGTGTCCGTCTTTTGTGTTTGTAGAGCGAGGTCACCTCTGCCTTTCAGGGAGCATTGTCACATAAAAACCGCCCTTAGGGCGGTTTTTATGTGAAGAGGAACGGTTTTATTTGAGAAGTGCGTCAATCTGGGCTTTTACAGCTTCGTATGGCTGTGCTCCGTTTATGCTCCCAACCGCTTTCCCGTCTACAAGAATAATAGAGTGTGGTGTACCGCTTACTCCGGCTTTTCTGCCACTTTCAAGTCCTGCGTCCACGGCAGCCTTCATCTCGCCGCTCTCAAGACATGTGTTGAAAGCGCCCACATCAAGCCCAACAGTCTTTGCAATCTTTGGAAGTTCAGCAATGTTAAAGCCATTATTTCCAGGTGTGATTTCAAAAAGTTTATTCGTATATTCCCAGAATTTTATATTACCACCAAGCTTGTTTGCGCATTCCGTTGCTTGGGCTTCCTTGTGAGCTGTTGGATGAAGCGATGCGATAGGGAAGTGACGATACACCCACGCAACCTCTCCTTTCTCTCCGTATTCTCTGATTATGCGGTTCATTGTGACATGGAATAATTTACAGAACGGGCACTCGGTGTCCGAGTATTCCACAATTACTACTTTTGCATTTGGATTGCCGAGTATGTGATCCTTTGCCGTTACTGGGTCAACGGTTCCATTTGCCTGCACACCACCAGCAGTGGAGCCACCGCTTTTTCCGTCTCCGAAATAGACTGCACCTGCTATAGCAAGTCCAGCGATGACTATTGCAAACGGAATTGCGTAATTTTGCGATGGAGCCGCTTGTGACGGCGTTGTTGATTTTTCTTCTTCCATAAATGATTTTTTGATTAATGCTATTAAGTAGAGACAGTATACTACTATATGAGATTTTTTAACAATATTTACTTAGAATATGCCAAGTATGCTAGACTAACCAGATGAATATAGTGAGCGCAACGTTTATAAAAGGCATTATTGGCACTGACCCTATTTTGAGTGAAAAACATCCACAGGTCGCTTTCGTGGGGCGGTCCAACGTAGGGAAATCGAGTGTTATCAACTCCTTAGTTATGCGCAAAGATTTGGTAAAGTCGAGTTCAATGCCAGGAAAAACAAGAGAGATTAACTTCTTTCTTATCAACGGGAAATTCTATTTTGTCGATCTTCCGGGGTACGGGTTTGCGCGAGTTAGCCCAAAAGGCGCGGAGAAGCTTCGCAAACTCATTTTGTGGTATTTGGGGAGCGGGGAAGCGCGCGTTCGGATTGTTGTATTGATTGTTGATTCTGTAGTAAAACCTACGTCATATGATAAAGAGATGGCCGATATTTTACGCGCCGAAAATATTCCTTTTGTAGTTGTAGTAAATAAAATAGACCGCTTGAACCAAACCGAACGCGCGCATAATATGAAATCCATAGAAGCAACTCTAGGGGCATCTATTGTGCCGTATTCCGCGCGTACTCACAATGGGAGGGAAGCATTGCTGGAAATAATTAATAAAGCAGTTAAATAATATGACAAAAATAAACCACAAACTTGTTTTTATTGTAATCATTTTTGCCGTTGCTTCTGGAGTATTATTTTTGCTTTCATCGCGCGCTCCGCAAAGCGACACAGAGAATGGTGGTATTAGAATTGTCGCAAGTTTTTATCCACTTTCATATGTCGCAAAAGCTATTGGTGGCGATTTTGTTACCGTCCGAAATTTAGTGCCTGCCGGTGTGGAGCCTCATGATTTTCAGCCGTCACCGCGCGATCTCGTTGAAATAGGAAATGCAGATATTTTGCTCTACAACGGCGCCTCTCTGGAGCCATGGATTAAAAGTTGGGAACAGGGGAATACTCCACGCCCAAAGCGTATCGTAAATATGGCAAACGCTCTCAAGGGGCAAGGGGTAAATTTTATAAAATCCGATGGAGTTATAGACCCGCATTTCTGGCTTGATCCTGTAATAATGAAAAGTGAGACAGAGATTATTCGCGATGTACTTATCCAAATCGACCCAGCGCACAAAGACATGTTCAACGACAATTCCAGTCGTTTGTACGACAGTTTGGGCTTGCTTGACCTGCGTTTTCGAGAAGGACTCTCCATGTGCGCTTCTCGCGATGTTGTAGTTTTGCACAAAGCATTTAATTATCTCGCGCGCCAGTATGGATTTTCCGCAATTTCAATTGTGGGGATTTCTCCGGACGCAGAGCCGTCATCAAAGGAGCTTGCACGCATCATAGAGCTTGTTCGAGCGAAAGGGGTCAAACATATTTTTTCCGAGACTGTTGCCAGCCCAAAGTTTTCAGATTTGATTGCTCGCGAAGTCGGCGGGACAACTCTCCTTATTAACACTATTGAAAGTCTTACACCAAATGAGGTACAATTGGGAGAAGATTATATTTCCAAAATGGAAACGAACTTAAATAACTTGCGGAAAGCAATGTCATGCAATTAAGGGCATGCTTAAAATCTAACCGCAAAGATAATATAAAAATCATGCTTGCCTATCAAAACACCAAAATTTCCGCTGCAAACCGCTTACGCCTCCTTGGCAGGCTCCTTGCCTGCCTCGTCGGCGTGCTCGGTTTTCGCAGGAAATTTTGGTGTTTTAATTAGTCATTAAATTTCAAACATGCCCTTAGAACCCTACATCGAGCTCGATAATGTGAGCTTTTCATATGACGGTGTGTCTGTAATCGAAAACCTTACCTTTACTGTGCGAAAAGGTGAATATTTGGGCATAATAGGTCCGAACGGCGGAGGAAAGACAACCCTCATCAAAGTAATTTTGGGACTTCTCCATCAAACAGAAGGCAGAGTAGTCCTTTTTGGAAAGGACCGTCACGATTTTAAAGAAAAGTATCGTATTGGCTATGTGCCTCAGCGAGTCAGGCAAACTGACAAGGAGTTTCCAGCGACTGTGTTTGAAGTGGTAAAAACAGGCCGGATCGCGCGCCTCGGATTTTTTGAAAGATTCGCGAAAAAAGATATCGATGCAGTGGAGCATGCGATGGAGATTTCCGGTATTGCGAAATACCGCAACACCCTCATCGGCAGTCTTTCAGGCGGAGAACGCCAGAGGGTGTTCATCGCGCGCGCGCTTGCGAGCGAGCCCGATGTGCTCATTCTCGACGAGCCGACGGTCGGAGTTGATATTGGAGCGCAGAAAACATTTTATGATTTTTTGGCGAAGCTCAATACCGACCAGCACATTACTATTATTTTTATATCACACGACATCGATGCGGTCTCCCGAGAAACAAAAACCGTACTCTGCCTCAATCACAATCTCGTTTGCCACGGGCTCCCGCAGGACCTCTTGAATGAGCACATTCTGGAGCGATTGTACGGCAAACATTTAAAGCGAGCTCCACATAATGCAGACCTCAAATAACCATGCTTGAAATATTCCAATATGATTTTATGATACGAGCCTTTGAGGCAGGAATCGCAATAGGAATTGTTGCGCCACTCATTGGTATGTTTCTTGTGGTAAGGAGGTACTCACTTATGGCAGATACTCTCGCTCATGTGTCATTTGCAGGAGTGGCTATTGGTCTTCTCCTTAAAATAAATCCTATTTTTTCTGCGATTGCTCTCTCGGTGGTTGCGGCATTCGGTATCGAGTCTTTGCGCAACTCTCGCCGTATCTATGGGGAGTCGGTGCTTGCGCTGTTCCTCTCGGGTTCCCTCGCTATTGCGGTTATTATTCTTTCTCTCGCGAAAGGGTTTAATGCAAACTTGTTTAGTTACTTGTTCGGTAGCATTTCTACAGTTTCAACTGGAGACTTATTGGTAATTATTTTGCTTGCCGTGATCGTATTTTTTAATGTCGTATTCCTTTATAAAGAATTATTTTTCACTTCATTTGACTCGGAACTTGCTGAAGCGAGCGGTCTTCCTGTAAGAGCGCTTAATCTCATGACAGTTGTGCTGGCGGCGGTGGCGGTGGCTATATCTATTCGCATTGTTGGCGTGCTCCTCATTGGCGCTCTTATGGTAATCCCCGTCATTTCTGCAATGCAGTATGGTCGTGGTTTCCGCTTCACTCTTATCTTGTCTGTTATTTTCTCACTCGTTTCCGTTATTTTAGGCTTGTTCGCCTCATATTATCTGGACCTCGCATCTGGGGGCGCAATCGTCCTCGTTGCTCTAATTATTTTCCTGCTCAGTCTTGTGTTTGTGAAGCGTTAGCAAGGGAACTGTACAAGCGTGTAGGTATATGTTTAGATTAGGTTAATGTTGATATGGAGTTTTTCTTTTACTAAATTAACTGCTTTTAATATGCTCGAAATATTTTATTTTACCAAATTTATTATTTTCCAAACTTTCGGATTTTTTATCGCCCTCGCAGCGGGTGGAGTTTTTGTATTCATTGTATTGCGCAAACTTCACTCGCTTAAAACTGCAATTCTTCTCTCTGTTATATTTGTGGGAATGATGGTCTTTGTGTTCGTTCCCCATGCGTTCCCCAAGGCCCTTGAATATCCATTTGGAATGACAACCTACGGTCCTGGTATCAACCCCTCGCTCCCCCTCGCTAACATTATGGATTTTTTTAGCAAGCTCAAAACAATTGAACGCACAGCAGACATTGCGCGTAACCCGAATGATGTACCGCCACCAATCACACGTAAAGAGCCTGCTCGTGTAAAAGTCGATCTTGTTGCCAAGGATATGATTGCCGAAATGGCACCAGGGGTTTTTATCGATTATTGGACATTCAATGGCACTGTCCCTGGTCCTATGATTCGTGTACGAGAAGGGGATACTATCGACCTTAGTATTACCAATGACCTTACGAGTGTTGCTGCGCACAATATCGATTTTCACGCAGTGACTGGGCCCGGTGGCGGCGCGACGGTGACCAATGTTGCCCAAGGAGAAACCAAGTACGCAAGTTTTAAAATGCTTAACCCCGGACTTTTTATTTACCATTGCGCGCACCCCAATGTGGCAAACCATATGGCACATGGTATGTACGGTCTTATTTTAGTCGAACCAAAGGAAGGACTTCCAAAGGTGGACAAGGAGTTTTATGTGGTACAAGGCGAGTTTTATCCAAGAGGCAGTATGGGGACCAAGGGTCTCCAGATAATGGACGCACAAAAACTCATTGATGGGCGCCCTGAATACGTTGTCTTTAATGGTCGTGTAAAAGGAACAGTAGGAAATATGAATGCAAAGGTCGGCGAAACTGCGCGCATCTATTTTGGTAATGGCGGAGTGAACCTCATATCGTCATTCCATCTGATTGGTGAGATTTTCGATACGGTGTATCCAGAGGCTGCTATGGGCATCGGGTCGGCAATTTTTAAAAATGTACAAACGACTCTCGTGCCTGCAGGTGGTGCCACTATTGTCGAGATGAAATTTGACGTGCCGGGTAATTATATTCTCGTAGACCACGCGCTCGCGCGTCTTGACCGTGGAGCGTGGGGAACGATTATGGTTGATGGCCCTGCAAACAAAGAGGTCTACGATGGCGTGGTGCCGACAGTGGCAGATACGGCAAAAATGGGACACTAGTTTTGTAGAATATGGAATATGGAATATGGAATATGGAATATAGAATATAGATAACAGATGCCACACAAGTGTGGCATCTGTTATCCTCGTTCTAACTTCCATATTCTACCCTAGTACACTTTGTCAATGTGATCCTTTATGTACTCAAGGCTGTGCCCGTACACTTTTTTGCCGGGATTAAAAATATTTTTTGGGTCAAAGATATTTTTTGTTTCCTCAAAAAGGCGGTAGATTTTGTCGCCGTACATTTGGCGGAGATATGCGGTTCGAATGAGCCCGTCATTGTGTTCCGCAGACATTGAACCGTCAAATTCAAATACAAGGTCAAAAACTTTTTGTGAAAGCTCCATCACAATATCGCGGTCACGGGCGTTGTGCAGGTTCATCAATGGAAAGATATGAAAGTTGCCATCGCCAATATGTCCCTGAATGGTGTATGTAAGTTTGTATTCCGCCATTATTTTATCGAGACGGGGCATAAAGAGAGGTAGTTTTTCCGGTGCAACCACAATGTCGTCAATAAATGGTGCGGTTTTATTTTTACCGCTGTGCTTGCGCAAGATATTAAAACTCTCGTGGCGCATCGTCCAAAAACGCTCCGACTCTTTGGGTGTTTGCATGATTTCCATTTGGAGGTGAAACTGCTTTAAATCTGCAAATGCAACTTGTGCCTTTTGAGATGCTTCCTCATCGGTCTCTCCGGTGAACTCAGCAAGGAGGACGAGTCGAGGAAATCCGCCTTTCAATACCATAATAATTTCGGGGATAAATGAAAGCCCAAGCCTGATAAGCCCTGTCCCCATTGTCTTTATAAAGTCTGGCAAAAAACGAAGAATGAATTTGATAACGCGGTCATCATATGTCTCAAATGTTTCTGGTTTGTGGGAAAGAACTTTTTCAATAAGCGCTGAGAGGATTTTAAGGTCTCGCAAAAAAATTACAATTAGCTTGCGGTGCTCCTTTGGTTTAATAAGCGCAAATTCAATCTCGGTAAAGATGCCCAGAGTGCCTTCGGATCCGACGAAAAGTTTTGAGAGGTCGAAAGTTTTTCTATCCCACACACTCCAGAGTGCATAACCAGTAGAGTTTTTAGAGACATTTGGTTTAGCTGCCTTGACTGCATCATAGTTGCTTTCAAGAAGGTCATACATATCGCGATATAAAGAACCTTCGAATGTAGTAAGCTTCTTTTTATCTTCGAGTTCAGCCACCGTGAGGGAGCTGAACTCGTATTCATTGCCGTCGGATAGCACAACCCTCAATCGCTTGACCCAGTCGCGAGTGCTCCCGTATGTGAGCGTCATTTCTCCGGAAGCATTGGTGCCTGTCATTCCACCCACGGCGCAGATGTTTCTTGAAGCAGGGAAGGATGGCATGATAACCCCTTTTTCTTTTGTCGCTTTGTCCATGTCGCGATAAAAAACCCCAGGCTCAACAACCGCGCGCTCCGCAGTGACGCTCTTGATATGGTTCATATTTGCCACATCAATAATGATAGAGTCATTGAGCGCGCCGCCTGCCATGCCGGTGCCAGCCGCTCGCGCGGTTACCGAAAGCGTTGGATCCTCGGCTTTTTTGTTCGCAACAAAAGAAACCAGTTTTTTGATATCCTCTGCGCTCTTTGGTTTAACTGCGAGCTTTGGTCGAATCTCAAACAAACTAGTGTCGTTTTCGTATTTAATGAGGCTTGCCGCGTCACCGAAGATTTCACCCTCAAAACCAATATCTCTAATTTTTGCTTCCATTTTTTTATTTTGTGCCGATGATAATAGTCACGTCGGTAGCGGTTGTTTCCTTTGATGTTGTGGAGACGGCGTCCGGGTATGCCTTGCGAACAACTTCAAGCAAGCTGGCCTCGTAGTCTTTTCGACTCTCCTTTATAAATACTGTGGTAGTGGCGTAAAGTTTTGGTTCATTTCCAGTTTTTGGCTTTTGGAAACCAGCGTCTTCCAATAGTTTCGCAAGAGTGGTTGCAGCACCACTTTTTTTCGTGCTGTTTTTTACAATAATGGTAATAGATTTTTTGGCGAGTGCAAGCGTTGAACTCGCGGTTTGAACCACCGGCTCAATTTTTGTGACAGCCTGTTCGCCATCTTTTGGTATATTTACCGTTATGTTCAGTTTCTTAGCTACAAGCGTATAGCGCTTTAGATCGAGAGCCTGCACAGCGGTGTTTTCCTCCGAGTAAAACACCTTGTTAATATTTTTTGATATAGATTGCGTGCCAAAAAAGAACAGAATAATAACAACTCCTAAAAATAGAACAAGTATGCTTGGGTATATGACATCCCGTGGTTTCAGGGTTTTTAGAAATGCGCGGAATGGATTGCTCGGTTTTATAATCATTGTGTTAGTTAATTACTGATTCGTTTTTGTGTAGAGTGTTGCGCTCCATGACGCCGACCCAGTCCCGCGCCAGCCTGTGGATCCCTGTGAGCCGAAGCTCAAACTTTTGATTTTTGTAAAATAGGGGAGCTCCTCGAAATCTTTTAGGTATTTTATAAATGAATAAATGTCGATTGACATCGAATTTTGATATTCTATTGCCGTGAGAGGGAATGGCGCCACTTGTGAGGCTCCTGCGAAGCTTGCAAGACGAAACGATTGCGCTACCCCATTTTTTAATGCAAGTTTTTCGAGAATGAGAATAAAATCAGGGAGGTTTTCTGCGGGAATGAATGCCTGTTCTATTGTAGCACCGTTTGTCCCAACGATAGCAGAGTCGCCCGCAAGTACCGAAAAAAGTTCCGTGCGTTTTCCAAGTTTTTCTGCAAGTAAGCGGTTTTTTACAACAGCATCCGAGACACGCTCTATCTCTCGCGACAGAAACCACACCGCAAGCACAGCGATGCCGATAGCCACGATAGCGATAATCGCGTGTTTCCCAAAGAGCATAATTAAATTTCTTTTTGTGAACATGATGTTACTTGTAGTAGAGCCTACTTGGGTCTGCTACACGGAATGATGTCGAAAACGGAATGTTTTCTTTTTGTTCAAGGTTGGTAACTGGGAGTTCAACATCGGCGAACATTGGCGACCCCTGAAGCGATTTTCTGAACTGATTTAGAGTCGCGCGGTTGTGCGCAACTCCAGTAAGAGCAATCCTGTCGGAAATGGAAGGCGCGGAAAAACTTGAAATGGTAATTCCGTCGGTTATTCTTTTTGTAGTTTCTTCGAGAAGTACGCTCCAAAGCGGTGTTTCCGCGAGAATAGAGGAAGCAACGTTGGTCAAGGCATTTACTCTTTCAATGGAAGCTTCTTGTGCAAGAAGCTCTGGAGACACCTGAGACGCTGACAGTGTGTTTATGGTGTAATTTGCCTTTTGTGACAGAGAGAAAACAAAAATGTATGCGGAGAGAAATGCAATCACAAAAAATGCCGATACACCGATGGTCATGTTGCGAATAAGTGTTATAAATATCGTCGCCTTTTGGTAAGAGTATGCTTCCTCGGTTCCCACAGGAAGTAGCGAAACGAGGTTATCTTCTCCTTCTGGGATCTTTGCTCGGATAGCCGCGCCAAGAGGAATTAGCCATTTGGAATTTGCCCCAGAAAGCTCTGGGTGATTTGCATAATCGTCGCGTATTTTTGCGTCAGCCAGCTCTTCCTCGTGTACACTTTTGTTCGCTACTGCAGAAAGTCCCGTTTCGAGGGATATCTTTAATTTTTTTATCTCAGATGGAATCTTGTCTTCTGGGACAAAGCGAAACGGGAGCGCGCGTGAAAACCGCAAAATCCCGTCTTCAAGCCCAAAGATAGTGGCCCCATCAGGAGTCTTTTTTGAAAAGATAGTAGTCTCTTTTGGTGTGAGCTTTACGGCGCGAGCGATGCTCGCAAGGTGAGACTCCAGCGCGAGAGTTTTGATACCGGCAATCTCGAGCGCGGTGATGTATTTTTGCGCAACCTCTTTTGGTATTGTGGAAAGAAGTATTTCGTTTAGTGTTGGAGTTCCGGCTGTTCTCTCCCAGTCAAGATACATATCCTCTGTTTTCATTGGAAGTTGAAATCCGATAGCGAGGCGCATTGCTTCATTTAGGCGTATTCCATCAATCGTTTTTGGAAATGAAAAAATGCGCGAATAAATCTTGTCATCCGGAATGGCAACGATAGCATAATCAGCGCCGAGTTTTGCTTTTTCCCATATATTTTTGAGTGCTTTTCCAAGGAGCTCGACGTCAACCACGACACCATCCGCGATAATGTTTGCGGCAATCGGCTCCTCTATGAGCACGAGATCTACATTCTCATCAGTGACTCCATTTATTTCCGTCGTTTCCTTTTGCGCGCTATCCATTGAAATGAGGTGCATTAAAGTTGGAGTCTTTCTCTTTTTTCCATTCAGCCGGAAAAAGGCGATACGAACGACCGAGTCGCTAATCTCTATTCCCGCAACACGCTTTTCTTTTGTAAGAAGATTTAGAATGTTCATAGGTTTGGGACAATTAACAATTTCATGTTTATGTCCAAGACACGAATCAGCTGATTCGCAATTGACCGCAGGTTTTCGACCCGTAGGTGAATTTGTTAATTCAGAAGCGAAAATCTGCGTCACATGTCAATGGTCACTTGTCACATGTTTGCTCCCATAGTATACCAAGTTCTTTCTTTGCATGCTACACTTATTGTCAACAGCACCTCGTTCATCACACATTATGAAACTACGAACAAAAGTTTTTGTTTTTTTTGGAATTTTTCTCCTCGCTCTTCTGGGAGGAGTTATTTTTTATGCTCAGTATGTTGTGGGGACTGAATTGAAAAATCAAACAACTAGATCTCTCCGTGTCAACGTGGAACAAGCAGAGGGAGCATACTATACTTTTTTGAGAAGCCTAAAGAGGGAGGCAATTGGCTGGACTGCAAATGAGACAATTCAGGATATTGGAGAGAGACTCGTTGCCTCAAAAGCGGGTACCCCCGAACGTGACCGTGCCGCAAAGGAATTTGCATCGTATATTACAAACAAAAAAATGCCCCTCAACAAGGATCTTCTCATGGCGGATATAATTGACAAGAACGGCATTGTGATGGCATCGACGCGCCCCACGCGAATAGGAACCGATGAGCTTCGCGAGGAAGTAGAAATTAAGGCCCATAGCTTTAGTAAAACCTTAGTTTCAAATATTGGTGAAGCTTTTGTAAAAAGTATTATTTTTGAAGAGGACGAAACACCAGAGCCAATGATTCATGTAACAGTGCGGCTTCTTTCAGGGAAGGCAGACGGCACATACAAACCAATCGACGCAGTACTCCTCATACACTTTGTAAATGTTAAAGAAATTGCCGATGTACTTTCTGGGAATTCACAAGCGCAAAATTCTGGGCTCACAAATACCGGACTTTTGGCAAGCTATAAATCCTCTGAAATTTATTTGGTCAATAGCAAGAAAGTCATGGTTACACCGTCACGTTACGTCCCTGATATTAAACAGCAACAGACAGTGGACACTCTTTCTGTGAGAGAATGCCTTGAAAATGGTAAGGAAGTCGACCATGAATACGATGATTACCGAGGGATACCCGTTTTTGGAGTATCCGTCTGTCTCCCAGACGATGGGCTCGTGCTTGTTGTCGAAGTGGACAAGTCTGAGATTTTTGCTCCAATACAAACGCTTGTGAACACCACCGCTGTCGGCGGAGGGACCGTTCTCTTTTTTGGTCTTATTATTGTTGTGATTTTTGTGCGCCGTCCACTAAGGATGATCGAAGAAATCGTCGCGGGTTTCGAGCGTGTAATAAAGGGGGATTTGACTGCAGAGGTAAAGGTGCATACAAAAGATGAGCTAGGTTATCTTGCTACTATGTTCAACAAGATGGTTCTTTCAATACGACAGAATCAGAAAATTCTGCAGGAGTCAAACAGCAAGCTCGAAAAAAATGAGAGCGCTTTAATGGTGGATATTAAGGAGCATGAAAAGCAAGGTAAGGTCCTCGATGACGCAAGGCGTGCAACACAAAACCTCCTAGAGGATTCTGTGGAAGTGATGGAGAAGTCCCGAGCAGAAAGTAGTAAACTCCAGACAATCTTAGCTTCTGTTGCAGACGGGATTGTGATTATCGACGGAAACCACATTGTCACATTAATGAATCCAAAGGCGGCTGTAATTTTTGCAATGCCTGTAACAGAGATTCTTGGAAAAGATTTGCGCGAGATTATGAAGCTTTGCAGAGATAAGGTTCCTGTTGCCAAAGAAGAATGGCCGACAGAAGAAATGTTTCTTACGAAAAAAGAAGTCACAACAACCGTTGAGGATAATTTTTGTGTCACAACAAAAGGACGCGAAATACCGCTTCCGATATCGCTTTCCGTAGCGCCTCTTTCGGGTGGCGGACTCTCGGGTGGTGTTATCGTAATTAGTGATTCGACGGCAGATCAGGAGCTCAATGAAGCGAAATCAGGATTCATTTCCGTTGCATCGCATCAGCTTCGTACACCGCTTACATCTATTCGCTGGTACTCCGAAATGCTCTTGTCTGAGGACGCCGGCACGCTAAACCCAGCTCAAAAAGATTTTATGAACGAAATTCACGGAGGCGCGGAGCGGTTGTATCAGACGGTGGATTTATTGCTTGGCATTTCTCGTGTTGAAAGCGGAAAGATTAAAACAGACAAGACCGCAATAGATATAGGTGTGTTTACAGCGGAGATAAAAAAAGAGATCGAACCGCAGATGTATGAAAAGAAACTTGTGCTTACTATTGTTCCATCGGAACGAGACCCAGTCATTGTGTGGCTTGATTCGCTCACGTTGCGCCAAGTTATCTTGAATCTTATTTCTAATGCGATTCGCTACACAAACGAGAACGGTATTATTGAAATAAAGTATTGGTTCGGCGACAATGGAAAGGAAGTGGTTTATATGGTGCATGACAACGGCATTGGTATTTCTGAAAAAGAGCGCCCTCGTATTTTCTCAAAATTCTTCCGCGCGGAAAATGCGCGCTCGCAAGTCCCCGACGGTTCCGGCCTCGGCCTCTCGCTGGTGAAAGACTTGGTCGAATCATGGGGCGGTAAAGTGTGGTTTGAAAGCAAAGAAGGGGAGGGGACAACATTCTTCTTTACTGTTCCACTCACCACGCAAGTTGAGGGCGTAGATATTCCCAAATGATACCGATACATTTCACCGCCACTCTTTCTAAAAAGAAATTCATAGCGGAAAATACTGCGGAATTGACTTTTCTTGTTTCCAACCCCAATTTCTCTTTCACTGCGGGGCAGTACGTGTCCATTGAAATCCCTTCTCTTTCGGGCGCTACCGTACTGGACAGATATCACGATTTCTCTATAGCATCCTCTCCGAAAAACTCGAAAGAAATCTCCATCGCGTTTCGCGTGTCCAAAAGTATTTTCAAAACTGCGCTCCTTGCGCTTCCAGTAGGCGGAGTAGTCAACATTGATGGCCCCAAAGGTGCCCTCACCCTCCCTGAGCCTGAAAGGCCGGACATTAAGGGAGCCCAAGGTCCGGCCTTTGTGTCCCAAAATATCCCAATCATCTTCGTCGCTGGTGGCATCGGCATCACACCACTCCTTAGTATGATAAGGTATGCGACTGAAACGAAGTCACCACAGCAAATAACTCTTTTGTATTGCAATAGCAGAAAGGAAACAACAGCATACGCCGAGGAACTGCACGCACTTGCACAAAAAAATCCGCATTTCACCCTTGTTTTATTGTTGGGGGTTCCGGTCGAAAAACTTTTTGCTCCCTATGTGCAAAATGCTAAAAAAACACCCAATACGTTTTGGTATATTGTGGGTGCGCCTGCGATGGTAAGGAAAGTTGAGCAAATTCTTGGAGAATCTGGTATAATGAACACACAAATACGCATTGAAGAATTTTCAGGATACTTGCCCTCCTAACTTTCTAAACGGCTAAAAGTTTGGCGGGTGAAGTCCCTCCATGTTACAATAGTATAATACCAATATGATGAATCCTATTAACAACTATCAGTCGAAACAACCTGACATAGGCCCGGATGTGTATAGCGCAATCATCGAAGCACTTTCAGAAAACGCCATTTTTTCTTTAACTGACGAAAAAGGAGATATTGTTTTTGTAAACAATAAATTTATCGAGATATCTCAATACGCAGTTGATGAGCTCCTTGGGCAAAACCACCGTATCCTAAAGTCTGGGCACCAACCGCAGGAGATATTTGTTGACCTCTGGGCGACCATCTCGCGTGGCAAAATCTGGCGCGGTGAAATTAAAAACCGCGCAAAAGACGGCAGCTATTACTGGGTCGATGCGACAATCGTCCCTATTCCTGGACCAGACGGGAAGCCAAAAAATTATGCAGCGCTCAGAACCATTATTAATGACAAAAAAGAAATTGAAGCAAAAAATAAAAAATATGTAGAAGATCTTGAAAAAATAAATAAGTTCACCGTAGACAGGGAACTGAAAATGATAGAATTAAAAAAGGAAATAAAAAAGTTGGAAGAAAAATTAGCAAAAGGTCTCAAGGTCGGGCCTTAATGCACCCGCACCCAAGGCCCGACCTTTGTGCATCATGAATTCTTGTTAATTATTCTGCTCATGTTACAATAGTAAAAACAATTATGTATTCCAACACAAATCCCAAAACAATTCTCCTTCTTGAAGATGACAAAGCGCTCAATCGCGCAGTGGTACTCAAACTCGAGCAATGGGGAAATCGCGTCATTTCGACAATGCGCGCGGAGGATGCGCTTGGGGTATTGCGCTCGGAGCATCCGCAGATAGACATCATTTGGCTTGACCTACTTCTTCCGGGGATGAACGGTATTGAATTTCTTGCTGAAATAAGGAAGAATCCGGAATGGAAAGATATTAAAGTAGTTATTTGCTCGGTTTCCGGCCGTGAAGAGTCAAAGGAGATAGCTCGTGGACTCGGCGTAGTTGATTATTTGGTGAAAAGCGACTACAGTTTGGATGTAATTGTGGGTAAAGTTTTGAGTTACGCATAATAACTATTATATTACATGGCAGAAAACAAGAAAAAAGTTTTGATTGCGGAGGATGACGAGCACATTTCAAAAGTGTATGAAATCAAGCTCGCCAAAGAAGGATTTGCAACTTCCCTCGCGCGTGACGGTGAAGAGGCAGTCGCAAAAATTACCGCGGAAAAGCCCGATATCGTTTTGTTGGATTTGATGCTTCCGAAGAAGGATGGTTTTGGCGTTCTTGAGGACATCAAAAAAAACCCCGCGCTTGCGAATATTCCCATTATCGTTCTTTCAAACCTCGGACAAAAGAGCGACCAAGACCGCACCCTTGCCCTAGGCGCAAAAGAATACTTAGTAAAAGTAGACAACCCGATTCAGGATGTGATAGATAAAGTGAAGGGGTATTTGTCCTCCTAACTTTTTGCCTATGGCAAAAAGTTATCCACACCCTACTTGTGTTATTCAAACAGCACCTGCTATACTATTAAACATAGCAATTTAAATAATTAATTATAAATATGATTTCCATGAATTTTAAGAAAGAGCGTAAGGGTGGTTTTACACTCCTCGAGCTCTTGATTGTCGTTTCCATTATCGCAATTTTGTCAGTAGCGCTCATCTTCGTTATCAACCCAGCAGAAACTTTGAAAAAGTCCCGTGACGCTAACCGTATCTCGGATTTGAGCGCAATGAAAACCGCACTCGGCCTTTATACAACGAGCACGACGACGCCATACCTAGGTGGTCTTGCTAGTAACAATGGCTGCAAGTCGGCTCCTACGAGCGCATGGGTTGGTGCTGGTACGCCTAAGATATTCTATTCGCTCCCTGGTGCTAGCGCTGTTACAGACACCTCACTTGACAATTCAACTGGCATCACTGTTGCATCTTCGACAGCCACAGCAACATATACTCTCACAGACGGTACTGGTTGGATACCTGTTAATTTTGATTCGCTCATTGGTGGTTCCCCAATTTCAAACCTTCCAATTGACCCAGTAAATTCACTTGGGACAGATACGGCAGCATCCATCTCAACATCAACCCTTGCTTATAGATATGCTTGCTCAATAACTCCGCTCGCCTACGAGATTGACGCAGTCTTTGAAAGTGGAACGTACACTACTGGTTCTGATAACAAACTTTTAAAGGACGGCGGCGACAGCGATAATTATTACGAAGTGGGTACTAACCTTAGAATTCTTGGAGTTGGTACGTCAACAGTAATGTTCTAGCCATTATTATCTTAACTCATCATTATGATTTCATTAAATTCAAAAAATAGGAGCGAAGGAACAAAAGGAGGCTTCACCCTCCTTGAGCTCCTCATCGTTATCTCTATTATCGCTATATTGTCCATCGCTCTCGTGTTCCTTTTGAACCCTGCGGAAACCTTGAAGAAAGCACGCGACGCTCAGCGTATCTCAGACTTGAAGGCAGTAAAAACCGCGCTCGGAATCATGCTCACAGCATCTTCAACGCCAAGTCTTGATTCTGGAGGGGCTATGTGTTCAACGAACACGGTGGGTACGATACAGACACCTAAAATTGCATACAGTTCATTAGCGGCTGTGGTCGGAGCATCAACAGTGAGCGGTTCAGATATCAATGGCGTGGCATTCAACACAGCTGCATATGTGTCTGCAACCCAAGGAAAGGTAGACGGTAGTGGCTGGATTCCAGTAAATCTCAAGGCGCTTACAGGAGGTACACCAATCTCAAGCTTCCCCTTGGACCCCGTAAACACGGTGGCAGGTACAGCAACGACTACTGACCTTGTATATCGCTATGCGTGCCAAAACCTTTCACTCACTTCAAAACCATCATTCGTGTTTGAGCTCAATGCCCGCCTTGAGAGTAGTGCGTATACTGTAGAGGACAACAAGATGTCAAAAGACGGCGGGGACAATGACAATTACTACGAAGCAGGAAACAGTTTGAACATATTGCCAACAAGCACAGGACCACAATTCTAACTAACTCAATCAGTTTTCTTTAAAACACCCAGCCTGTCCATAGACAGGCTGGGTGTTTTTTTGTTATCATTTCTTAAATGTCCTTCGTATTTATTTTCAACAACATAAACAACATATTTCTCGCAGTATGGTCTGTTTTGATAATACTTGTCGCCTTACGCTTTTTTTACCCAGCTTGGGTTAAAAATGTCTCTTATACATGGTTTGTCGTAGCGGCGATATCTATACATTTTTTTTATGGGGCACTTGTAACATGGGGGCAATACTATGTATGGGCAAATGGAAATACTTTTACTCAATCACTCCTATCCGCACATCTTCCAGTGGAGGCACCGCTTCCTAGCGCGATTGAATGGACCCGTCCGTACTTTGAGCAACCGCTCGGATATTTTTCATATTATGTTTTCGGACGATTGTGGCTAAACATAATTATATTGTTTCTTATATCTGGGTTCTTTTACTCCGTTCTTAAATTATGGAGTTTTTACAAAGGTGGATTTTTACCAAATGGCCCTGAAATCATTCTGGCGCTTCTTCTTATCTCTGGTTATCCAGGAATCCTTGTTCTTGTACCACTCGGTTTTATTATGTCGATTATCTGGTTTACAATTTTGTATTTCAAAAACCGAACGACAGTTGTACCACCAATGTACATTGAGCCCGTTTTTCTCATCGCAACCCCAGCCGTATTATTCTTCAGTAAAACAATCTTGAGCTATTTGTAGAATCTTTTTACTCTAATTAACCAAAACATGTATTTAGTGTCTATCACTATCATCTATTCGTGGCTATAGCCACGAATAGATGATAGTGATAGAATGATCAAATATCGAAAATGAAATATCGAATAATATAAAATGTTGAATAATTACGATAAAGGCGAGCTCGCCAAAGAGATCCTCATTGGTCTAGCTGCAGGTGGTTTTATTGTTGCGTGCCTTGCAATGCCAGGACTCACGAAAATCATACCTCTTTTTAAACCAAGTGGAGCAAGAGACAGGTATAGACTAAATCAAGCATTCCAGAAACTTCACAATAAAAAACTAATAAGTATTTATACTAAGAATGGTAATGAGGTTGTAGAAATTACTAAGGCAGGTCAAAAAAAGGTTCTTCTGTACAATCTTGATGATATGAGACTCATTGTACCCAAGAAATGGGATGGATGGTGGAGGATTGTGATGTTTGATATACCTGAATCAAAACGTCGTGGGCGTGACGCGGTGAGCAGGAAGATTAAGGAGCTTGGCATGTATCCTATTCAAAAGTCTGTTTTTGTATCGCCGTACATCTGTAAGAATGAGGTTGATTTCATAGGAGAGTTTTTTAATGTGCGAGAACATATTATTTATATCAAAGCCAAAGAGATAGAAGGCGTACGTGAATTAAAGGAATATTTTGGTATTTTATGAGTATAATAAAACTCACCGCATAAAACTCACCCCCTACTATCATCTATCTGAAGCTATAACTTCAGATAGATGATAGTATGGGGAAAAGCTAATCCATTGATTTATCCACAGTTATTTTAGAAGGGTTATCGCAAATCACGAGTTCATCTTGGAACTAGAATATACTCGTCTTGGACGTGAACTTTTTGCGTGATATACTATTACTAATGCATATCGCGCAAGAAAAGTTGAAATCAATAGTGATGGAGTCTGGACTCGTGAATGAGGCGGATTTTACATCGGCTGTTGAGGAGTCTCGTCGGTCAGGACAGACTGTTTCAAATGTTTTAATAGGCGGAGGTAAAGTCCCCGAAGATTATTTTGTCGAGCTTTTGAGTCCATACTATGGCGTGCCGGTAGTAAATTTGAAAAAAGAAGGACAAACAATAGACTCCAGTGTTCTCGAGCTCATTTCCGAAGTGTATGCAAAATCCAAAAACATAGTCCTCTTTGCGTATGATAAAGAAAAAGGGATTGTAAAAGTTGCGATGCTGGACCCGTTTGACTACGACACCATTGAATACATCCGCGCAAAATTAAATGTGTGGGTTGAGCCTTACCTCACTACCTTCACAAGCTTGCGCTACGGACTCAAACATTACAAGAAAAAAGTCGGTGTTGATTTTAGTCAAGTAATTTCTGAAAACATTGAGCAATCGCTTGCCCTAACCGAAGAAAAAGATGTTTCAAAAACCGCCACATCGGTGCCTATCGTCAGTATTTTAGACAATGTGATAGACCACGCCGTGGCTCTTTCTACTTCAGATATTCACTTTGAACCGCTTGAACACGAGCTCCTCGTGCGCTTTCGCATAGACGGCATTATGCAGGAAATTTTAACATTGCCAAAAGCTATTGCGCCTATCCTTGTAGCTCGCGTAAAAATCCTCGGCAGTATGCAAATAGATGAACATCGCATGCCGCAAGACGGACGTTTTCGTTTTGAAATGGATGACGGCGGGAACATAGACGTTCGAGTAAATATTATGCCTATTTTCCACGGAGAGAAAGTTGAAATGCGTATTCTAAAAAGTTCTGCTCGGCCACTTACTCTCAAAGACCTTGGCATGTCGGACGAGGGAATTATAATTCTCAACAACGAAATCAAAAAGCCTCACGGAATGATTCTTGTTACGGGTCCAACAGGTCACGGAAAAACCACAACACTTTATGCGGTACTTCATATTTTGAATACGCCATCGGTAAACATTACCACCATTGAAGATCCTATAGAGTACGAGTTTCCGCGCGTGAACCAAACTCAAGTAAATCCAAAAGCGGGGATTACTTTTGCAAACGGTCTCCGCGCTCTCCTTCGTCAAAACCCCGACATCCTTATGATCGGTGAAATTCGTGACAACGAAACAGTCGAGATTGCCATCCACGCGGCGCTCACGGGGCACCTTGTGTTGTCGTCACTTCATACCAACGACGCCCCATCTGCGCTTCCTCGCCTCCTAGACATGGGTGCGCCGGCGTTCCTACTCTCCTCAACAGTAAATATGGTCATCGCACAGCGTCTCGTGCGTCGTATTTGCACCTCGTGCATCGAATCCTATCCCGCAAGCCCTGAAATAATGCGTCTTATAAAAGCTCAGATAGAGCTTGCGGGGGACACGGTGGCAAGCGTTCCCACGACGCTTTTTCGTGGAAAGGGATGCAAAGTTTGCGGAAATTCGGGTTTTCAGGGACAGGTTGGCATCTTTGAGCTCTTTCGTATCAACGACTCTGTCCGTGAAATGATTCTCCGCGAGGCCCCTATTTCAGAAGTGCGAAAGAAAGCAATCGAAGATGGTATGACAACAATGTTTGAGGATGGTCTCACTAAAGTCGAAAAAGGAGTAACGACCATTGAAGAGATACTCAGAGTTGTTAAGGAGTAACAAAACAAATTATGGCTATATTTATTTACGAAGCAACAAATCGCGAAGGGAGAGTGGTCCACGGAGAATACGAGGGAATGACGCACGATGAAACGGTGCAATACCTCATCAAGCGCGACCTCACCCCGATTTCTGTTGAAGCACTGCACTCGGCTGGAAGTAAAAAAAATCTTCTTTCCATTCAGTTTTTTGACAGCATCGGGCCTATGGATATTATGTTTCTTGTCCGCAATCTTTCTGCGACAGTAACTGCGGGACTCTCTATCGTAGAGGCGCTGGACATTTTGATAGGGGACGCGGAAAAAGCATCGATGAAAAGGATTCTTCAAGAAGTACAAGCGCTCATAAAAAACGGACAGACACTTTCAAAAGGTTTTGAGAGGCACGCCCACTTGTTCCCGTCTATTTTTATGGGAATGCTCCGCGCCGGTGAGATGTCTGGACAGCTCGATAAAACACTCGTCGAGCTTAGCAAGTACTTAAGCAAAGAATACAACCTGCGCGCGAAAGTTAAGTCTGCGCTTATGTATCCAATAATCCTTCTTGTCGCTTCATCTGGCGTGGTGGCCATGCTCCTTATGTTTGTCCTACCTCGCCTCACAAAAGCATTCGCTTCAAGCGGAGTGGAACTCCCATGGGTTACAAAGTTTTTCCTTGGGCTTTCGAATATGCTCACATACAGCTATACACTTGACCTCGTTGTTCTTGGATTTCTTTTTTATTTTTTTCTTTATTTTCGAAATACGCGCATGGGAAAAAAGTTGTTCTTTTTTCTTCTTTCGCATCTACCGGTTGCGAGCGACCTCATAAAGAAAATTGCGCTCGTGCGCTTTTCACGCACATTTGGCAATCTTCTCGGAAGCGGTATCTCTGCGCTGGAGGCACTCGATCTTTCATCTCAGTCTATTGGAAATCAAATCTACACTAAGGCTCTTTCATCTGTATCTGTCGACATACAAAACGGCATGCCAATTTCTAAAGCCCTTGAAAAATTTCCTGCCCTCTTCCCTCGGCTTCTCATAAGCCTCATTATTGTCGGTGAACGCACGGGAACGCTCCACGAGATTCTCGGCACATTTTCAGATTTCTTTGAAGAAGAGGTCGATAATAAACTGAAAGATCTTACCGTGATTCTTGAGCCGATACTCCTTCTTATTATGGGACTCCTTGTCGGCGCGATTGCGGTGTCTATTATTCTTCCTATTTATCAGCTTGTCGGTAATTTCGTTTAATACAATATGAACGCTCGTTCCCAAAACGGACTTGTCCGCACGAGTTTTTTGAGGAAAAATTCTGGCGGATTTTCACTTCTAGAACTCCTCATAGTTTTGGGGATTACGTCGCTACTCTTGGCGGCTGGTAGCGGTGTGTATCGCAATTTTGGTAAGAATGTGGAACTTACTTCCACCTCGCAGGCTATGTCTGCGGATATGCGCCAGATGCAGTCGAAAGCGATGACGGGTGAGAGCAGTCTAAGGTGGGGAGTGAGCCTCATAAATAGCACCGACGATCGTTATGACCTCTTCTCGCTCACAGACGCTGGAGTGTACGCCACAGACACTACAATCTATCTTCCCAAAAGTATCACATTTTCCGACCCGACCGAAGGTACTGTCAAAAACATTATTTTCAGCAAGATTTCTGGTAGTACTACTGCCACCACCACGACCATCACATCCGAAGGTTCAATAGCAACAACCACAATATCCAGCGTTGGAACTATATATTAGTATGAAATCTACCAATCAAAATAATTACGCGTTTGTAGATAGCCAAAATGTTAACTTGGCTATCCGTTCGCTCGGATGGAAATTGGATTTCGCGCGGTTCCGCGTCCATCTAAAGGAAAAATATGGCGTAACGAAAGCTTTTTTGTTTGTTGGTTATGTAGAGAGTAATAATGATTTATATATCTCTTTACAGTCAGCAGGGTTTCTATGCATTTTTAAGCCTACACTTGAATATAAGGATGGAACAACTAAGGGTAATTGTGATGCCGAGTTAGTCCTTCGTGCAATGATAGAGTATCCAAACTACGAAAAAGCAGTGATTGTGACGGGTGACGGGGACTTCTATTGCCTGATACAGTACTTGATAGAAAAAGATAAATTTGAGCGTGTTATTATTCCAAACTTTTTTAAATACTCAGCTCTTTTAAAGAGGTTTGGACGAAAACAATTAGATTTTATGAACGAATTAAGAAACAAACTAGAGTATAAAAAAAGGACCCCGTAGGGACGGAATCCTACGGGGGACTTTTCGTGGTGATAGGTACAGTATACACCTAACAAAAAAGATGTCAATAAGGTAAAATGAGTAGGCAAGCAGAAACACAAATGAAAAACATTAAGCATTCAACATTCAACATTCAACATTCAACCCAACGCGGGGCCCTTCTCCTAGAGCTCCTCATAGTGATTGCTATTCTCGCTATCATTCTCTCTGTCGGGAGTCAGGCGATGCTTGTCTCTATGCAAAGCGGTAAGGTCTCGGGCGAGCGTGATGTGGCGACCGCGCTTGCGAATGAGGCGCTTGAAGCGGTGAGGGGAGTCACGGAGGAAAAGTGGCAGAATCTTTACAACTTAACAGGCAAGGGTACGACGCACTACTTTGCATCATCAACTGTGTCCGCAGGAAAGTGGACACTCACTGCCACGTCCACCGCCACAGATGAGCTAGTGGTTATGAATGGAATCACATATACACGTTATGTGATTGTTGATAATGTGAGTCGCGATGCAACATCGCGGGCGATTGTAACTTCCGGAGGAGAAGACGATCCATCCACCCAAAAAGTCACAGTAACAGTCTCGTGGCCAAATGCTGACACCGTTACGATTTCTGATTATTTTTTCCGTTGGAGAAACAAGGTGTGTAGCCAGACAAGTTGGGCTGGAGCAGGTGGTACAGCGAACGGTATTGAGGCGTGCGGAACAAATAGATACGACACAATAGATAGCACGGCCACCACTTCAGATGGTACGCTTCAGCTGATATAATATAAGTGATGAAAAACTATTTGCCTAAAAAACGCGCAATTTTGAAAAATTTCAGATTTTTTCTGGTTGCGATGCTGGTTTCTTCATGGATTTTTTCTGGTTGGCCACAGATTTTTGATTTTCCACCAAAAATTCCACAAACGCTGGCGGCGCTACCGACCTTTGTCGCTGCTGGCGCTGTAACGAAAGCTGCAGGAGCTATCACGCCGGGCATGCCGAGCGGAGTCTTAACGAATGACGTTTTGCTTCTCTTCA
>ERZ1292625.1509-Hain-H41-01um-R1-1509-length-27116-cov-10_pt1 | contig 27116 bp, 28 predicted proteins | sample MGYA00564400_ERZ1292625 | MGnify/ENA primary metagenome ERZ1292625 (study PRJEB36523, sample SAMEA6512639) | groundwater metagenome | collected 2019-01-08 | study: AquaDiva: Metagenomics assemblies of 32 groundwater samples | reverse complement strand
GTCGCGCGCAAATCCGAAAAGCAAGGAACATTTTTTCTTTTTGGGGTTGCCGAGCGAAGCGAGGCGAACCAAAACTCCTTGACTTTTCCTAAGTGGTGCGCCGGGCAGGATTCGAACCTGCGTAGCCCATTGGGCGACAGATTTACAGTCTGTTGCGATTGACCACTCCGCCACCGACGCATTTTTACTTTTCGCAAAGATTAAAATACCTTACTTATCACTAAATTGCAAAAAAATGCCCGCGCTTGCGCGCGGGACTTTTGTTCATGAGTGCCACCTACCTCCGCCTTTGCGGTTTTGCAACCTCAAAATCGGCGTGGAAAGACCTCCTGATAGAGACGAGCCCACCGGCGTTAATTCCACCGAACAATCCCTGATTCATGCCTGGCGGTGTGATCGTGGAGATCTGTTCTGGACCTGCGGTCATGTAGGTCATTGAAGCGACCGGCCTACCGAAGAATCCATACTTGAGGAGGAGCGCGAAATTCATTTCAGAACCATGCTCATCGTCAATAGAAAACCCGGGAGTGATAGCGCCAAAGGGTAGTGTCTGCCCTCTATCCTTGTTGTAGTAAGTCCCAAGGCACAGCCCACTTCCAGGGGAAAAGTAGAACCCCGAACTCCCCCAAAGCTGATATTTGCCAGCTAGACAACCCATGAAAGTTGGGCCACCGGTTGTATTGATGAGGGAGTTGACCTCCACGAAGACCTTCGCTCCGTAGAAATACTTGGTGAAGCGCTCCGGTAGGCAATTGAACCTTATCCCCGCGCCGGGGTTTTCCTCCCTTTGCTTGTTCTTGCTCGGCACATAGTGGTTCGACCCGCCGAAGGAATTGATGGAAATGCAAGGATCGGGGAAGTTCCACCTTGCCAACTCTCTGAAATTTCCAGCGAAAGCAAGATGCGTTTCCGATTCGATTGCTCTGAATTTCGGCATTAGGAACTGCCTTCTTGTTGTGACATCGTCAAACGGCGAGCCGATTGCGGGACCTCTCTCGGAGGAGAGGTTTGAAGGCATGTAAGCCGCCATACCCTGTCCCCCTGGAAAAAGTTGAACACTTCCTCCGTGATAGTAGCGAAAGCTGAAAGTGACCCCGTTGTCTTCAGGAATCTGACGCCTCACCACTTCTTCTGGTTTGAGGCTTGAAACATGGACTGGGGTGCGGTATTTGTTGTTCTGAAAACCGTCTTCAGTCGCCATAATTTCTGGCGGTGATTCGATTGGGGCTCCTGTACCCCTCTGCACTGCGCAACCAGCCGTGGAAAGCAAAAGCGATGAAATCAAAGCCAGTATCCCTCTCATCTTATTCTCCTCGGGAGGACTTCAGGTCAGTAAATTTGTGTGTGGGTGTAACACTTGGGTGTAATACTAAAGAACCCGCTGTTCTATATGGTACGCCCTTGAAGTGAGCTAATCAATGGGGTAAGGGTATTGAAATTATAAAAAAGTTAAATCCCGGCGCGTTGACGCGCCGGGACGTGGGTTCGATGAAGTGCCCAATAAAAAGGCACCGCTCAAAGAAACAGTGATTGGGGGTGAAGCTTGGTAAAGCGACTTCAGAAGCTGATGAAGTACGTGCCGCCGTAGACGGCTTTGGCGAAAAGTGCGACTGGGGCAAGCCCACCAATTGGGAATATTGCCGTGACGGTCGCGAAGATGCCGAGTGCTAACAGAGTGCGAAGAGCTCTCTTTGTTTCGTCATCCATTATGATTGGAGGGTTGGCACTCGCTAGTGCTTCTCCAGAAAGGCGCCAGGCGATATTGCCACGACCGACTTTGGGTGATTTGCACGGTACCCAACCGATGCTCTGCAACAACTCCGCTTCGGGCTTATGTGGTGCTATTGCCCGAAGATTATCTACCAATATGACAAGTCTCGCTCTCATTACTTTCCCCTTACTGTTTTTGATTTGAAGAACTTTTTGTTTGTTCCAGAAATTCGTCAAACTCTGGAAACATTTTTAAATATACTCCTAGTATTTTTAATGTAAAGTCCCTTTATGCTCTTTTGTTAGCGCGAGTAACTGCATAAATAAGAATTGGTTTTGATTTTCCTTTTACTAAAACTTCTCCAAGTGGTTTTGTTTCAAATTTTTCTTTGTGAACTATTTTTTCCAAAGTAGTGTCGCCTATAATTAATGGTGTCTTATATTCCTTAGTTATGCCTTCAATGCGAGAGCTCGCGTTCACGGTATCTCCAATCGCGGTGTAATCAAATCTATGCTCGGATCCCACATTTCCCACCACAGCTTTTCCAGTATAAATGCCGACTCCAATCTTAATTTCTGGGTCTCCTTGTGTGCGCAAAACCACGTTTAATTCATCAAGCGCTTCTAGCATACCAAGACCCGCTTCAACGGCTTTATCTGCTTGTAGTGGTTCACCAAGCGGCGCTCCCCAAAAAGCCATAATGGCGTCTCCAATGTATTTATCTAAAACCCCATCTTTTTCTATTATTTTTTTCGTTACAGCCGAAAAATACATATTAAGAATTCGCACTAGTTCTGTGGGCGTGGTCTTTTCTGATATTGAAGTAAAGCCACGAATATCAGAAAAGAGCACCGTGATTTCTTTCTCTTCGCCGCCCAGAACTACTTTTTCAGGTGAAGTCAATAATTCTTCTAGAACGTGAGGGGAGACGTATTTAGAAAATGTAGCTTTGATTATTTTTCTTTCCTTCTCTCCAATTAGAGATTTATATAATCCCAAAGAAAGCGTGGTAAGTCCCCAAGAGAGAGTAACATGAATCATATTTACCACCGCTCCTTTGTCAAAAAGAATTATTATCCCAATTAAATATATAATGCCAATTATTACATTGGTCAAAACGACAAATTCAATTCTTCTTATAAAGAAAAACAAAAGACAGGAAACGAAAGAGGCGAGAATAATCCAAATTAAAGCAAACTTCGTCTTTAAATCAGTCAGAAAGAGGTTGCTTAAAAACATATTGGCGATTTGGCCATGAATCTCTACGCCAGACATTTCGCGCCCGCCGCCCGTTGGGACTTTTTGTGAATCATGCAAGCTTGGCGCGGTTGCTCCAAGTAGAATAATTTTATCTTTAAGTTTTTCTGTATTGCCGTATAAAATATCAGCAAAAGAAATGGTTCTGATACTTCCTGGACTTCCCGCAAAATAAATCCTCTCTGGGTTTGTTTGGGGATTTATTTTGCGCTCTAAAAGCGCTACCTCTGAAACCAAAAGTAATTGCTCGGCAAATGGAATAATTTCCACATCATCTTTTCTCAATTTTCCTTTGAAATATTTTCTAGTAACGCCATCATTGTCGGTTACCACATTTACCAATCCCAAACTTACATTTTTATTTTGAAATTGTGAGAGTGGTTTTAATAGGGAATTGGTTATTAATTTTCCATTATTATCCAAGTTTAGATTGTCAGCTTGAGTTGCAAGAACTACCGGATAATCAACTTTAGAAAAGGCGTTTGCCAAATAAGTATCATCAAATTTTCCAACACGGGACTCTTCGCTCCAAATAACATCAATGCCAAGCGAAAGCGGTTTGTCTTTATTCAATTTTTCTACAAAATCAGCAAAAACTTTTCTTGGCCAAGGCCACTGCCCAATTTGTTGAATGGATTTATCATCAATCGCGACAATCACCAACCTTTGATCAATAGGTTTTGGTGAAAATAAAGTGTCTTCTAGAAATGTCTCTAGTCCGTGAAAAAGCCCTCCTAAATAGGAAAAGCAAAGTAGAATCGCAACAATGGTTGAAATTATTGCATATCTAGCTTTCTCTTTATTATTCATTATTGGATTTAAACCTATAAGCTACAAAGCTATTAGCTACCTGCCCGTCTGCCTGTGTGTCCCACGCAGACAGGCGCTTCGCTTGCTGAAGTAGGCGGGAAAGCTAAAAGCTTTTCCCTATTGTCCCCCTATGTCAAGCGTTCTTGAAACGTCTCCAGCTCTGACATTTATCGGCGCGCTGGTTGAAACTATTTTCTCTTCTCCCTTCTTTGTGATTATAACTGTGCCAATACCAGCACCGGCTTCAGAAACTTCCGCTCCCAGTTTTGCAACGAATACCCCTGGTTTAGTAATAACGCCAATTGGTCCTGCCACTTGCCAAGAAACCAAATCAGACACATCTACATTGCCACCCTCTCTTACGGCATAGGCCTTAAATTGAATAGTTTGCCCTTCCTCAACGCTAAGTTTGTCATTGGTTAATATGAGAATTTTGTCATTATCAAATAACCCCGCAATTCTACTTTCTGTTTCTGTTTGTGTTCTAGTTGTCGTAGCTTTAATTTCTGATTTTACCTCTGTTTTTTCATCGTCCTTTCTTTCATAAACATTTTCTTTCTTTTCCGTAATTCTCTCTATTGCTTTTTCTACATCCAATTTCTTACCTTCTTTAAGAGATTTTCTCTTTTCTTCAGTAAGTTCAATAAGTTTTTCTTTTGATTCCGACTTTCTGTCTTGTAGTTTCGTCTCAATATCTTTCACTTCCTTGTCTACTTCTTTATGTTTTTCCTTCACTTGTTTTACCCAGCCATCATCTACTATTGAATTTGGCACATCAGCTATTTTTTTAGCCAAAAACGCTTTTTTCGGATTCTCTATTGTTTGTCCATCAGGAGTTGTGGTTGCGACTTCCTTGAGAACGGAAACAACATCAGAATTGTCTATTTCCACATATTTTTTATCATCAATTATTATTTCAGCATCAGGTATCTTTTCTTTGGTTTCAGGGTCAACAGGAGAGACGGCTACTTTGTTTTCGCTGGTGTTTACCCAGCTGGTGTTTCCCTTAAAGCCCATGCCGAAAGCGGTGCCGCGGACTGTCGCCACCGTGTTGCTGGTTTTCACTTCCCATTCGGATTCCGGTGTGGCTAAAGATATAACTTTGGACCAAACACGACCCACAGTTAGAGTTATTTTTATTAAAATATTTTTATTTGCGTCGTTGACTTCAATTTGAGGAATAATAACCGATGTTTCTTTGTCTAAACTCAAAATTGATCCGTCAGGGAAGTGCACGATAGCGGCGCTATTTTTTCCAGTTTCTAAAGAGGCCCCACTTTCTATAATGTCACCGCTTTTTAGTTCTTTGGCTTGACCGGGGAGTTTCAAAAATAATGTGCCCCGCTCCACTTCCACCCAAGCTGTTTTTATAATATTTCCCTCAACTTTGGCGGGGCTTTCCTCACTGGGAGCATCTTTTTTCAAAGCCCAAAATCCTCCTCCTATTATTAAAATGCCAATTATCCCAATGAGTATGTTTTTCATATCGCCCTATCCTAACATAAAAATAATTACTGATAAATTTGCCTAAACCTATTATTTATAGTAGTTTAGAAAAATAACGAGCGAAGCGAGTATATTTTACTTAACCCCTCCCAGTTCAAAGATGTATAGGGTTATGTAAATAGTCGGTAATTAAATTAATATATAGCGAATTTTTATTAAGTGAAATAATCATAAAAACTGAGGAGGGGTGAGGATTTTTATAGTCGTTACCACTCCTTAAAAATCAATCATGTCCCAAGATAGATTAATCAGATTGGCTTGTAGCACCTGCAAAAGGGTGAACTATTGGAGCTCAAAAAATAAGAAAAAAGTAGAACGCAAAATCGAGCTTAAAAAGTATTGTAACTGGTGTAGGAAGAATACAAAACACAAAGAAAGCAAGAAGTAGTTCTTCCTACCCAGTTACTGGAAAGGGGTCGGGAAAACACTAGTTCTGTTTTCCCGTGGAGGGAGGCAGAGCGAAGCTCGTTGGAAAACCGTGGGTTTCCAAAGATAATAGGTGCCGAAAAAACACCAAACACAAGGAATCTAAGAAGTAATTTCATTTCAAAAAACCAGTTTTTTTCCTGCCTTTGGCTTACACGCATATTCGCCTTCTGGCGAATTGCTCTGCTCGCGCCGGTCGCGCTGTGCAAGGTGCACCAAGAGCAAGTTGGGTACTTTTTAAGAAAATGCTAAACTCAGCGTTATTGGGCGGTTAGTTAAATGGTATAACATTGGTCTCCAAAACCAATATCGAGGGTTCGATTCCTTCACCGCCCGCAATTATTAACAATAAAATTTATCTGTGACCGAATCCTCGTGATTTTTTAAAAAATAGAATGATTTATTTGAGTAAAATTATAGATATAATTACAGATACTTTTTTTAATTATATACAACCATTCTCTTCATTTTTAGGAAGTTTATATGAAAAATATTTTGATGGAGAAAGTGTTTTAGCTAATGTCATAGGAGGATTAATTTTAGTAGTTATTTTGTTCCTTTGGAAAGAAACCTTTAATCGAAGACACAATTTAACTGGAGAATGGGAGGTTATAAATACAGTTTTGGAGACATCATATAATCCTTATCTTGGATTAAAAGTTGTTTGGAAAATGCATATATTGCAAAATGGAAATAATATTTCTGGTAGTGGAGAGAAAATAAAAGATATTGAAAAAAATGGAATTGAGAAGGAACTCGAACATTCAAAAAGAGATTCTGTAGAAATTGAAGGTTATATAGAAAATAACTATTTACGTAAAAATCGTTTATTTATCAGCGTTAAACAAGACGGTCAACTTAGAAAGACCCGTGCAACATATACATTATATTTTGTTGATGATAATAATTTAAGTGGTGGTTTTATAAGTACAGCAGCAGACACTAAAGGGAAAAGTATTTTTTCTAGAAATGCTTAAAATATTAAATTTTTTCTTAGCTTTGGTTGGAAAACATACGTACATAGTTTTTTCTTTTTTTGATAAGGATTTGAGTAAAGATTTTGATGTTATTAAATCATCTCTTCTTGAAAAAAAACTTACTATAAATATCAATTTACTAAAATCAGTTTTACTTATTGAAGACGTAAGATTTTTTGAACATAAGGGAATTGATTTGCGCGCTATACTCAGAGCAATTTATAATGGCTTATTTTTAAATAGATTAGAAGGAGGTAGCACAATTGAACAGCAATATGTGCGTCTTATAACAAAAAAAAGAGAAATTAGTTTAAAGAGAAAAATACGAGAATCTCTATTAGCGATTAAGTTAAGTGATCTTTTTTCTAAAGATAAAATTTTAGAATCATATTTAACAAACTATGAATTTTATGGAGGAATTAAAGGGGTGATACAGCTTATAGACAATAAGGGTTTTGATGCTACAAATCTAAGTAATAATCATATTTCAATTTTGGTTTCAAGAATCAAGTATCCCTTTGTTTCTGACACTAACTCGCTTTATCTGAGAAGAATTTCTATTATTAAAAGTATTATTAATAGAAATGATTTATCCCCCCAAATAGTGGTTTTATTTGCAAGGTAGTTTATCTATCTCCACCCCACCTCCTTATTCCTTCTTTACCCATACTACCCCATAGGATAGTCCTATGGGGTAGAGTCCGTTTTTATTTCTTCACACCCACTTAATATTTTTATCCCTCCTAAACCAAGTTCTTTGGCGTTTAGCATAATCCCAATTGCCTTTTTCTATTTTTTCTAGCAATTCTTTTTTGTCTATTTCACCTTGTGAATATTTTGCTAAAAATCTGTATTCAAGACCCAATTCATTCATTCTCTTGAAAGACAAACCATTTTTGTGAAGTTTCTTTGCTTCCGCAATCATTCCTTGCTTAATACGTTTCAGAAGGCGAATATGAATTCTTTTCTTTAATTCTGCATCGGGGAAGTCCAAGCCGATTTTTATTATTTTAAACTCATTTTTCAATGGGTTAATAGTCAATTGTTTTGAGTTATTAGTATTACTAGCTATTTCAATTGCACGGATTAATCGAACAGGATTTTTATTATCAATATTTTTAGCTCGCTTTGGATTTAGTTTTTTTAGTATTGTAAAAAGCTCATATGTAGATTTTTTTGATAATTTTTTACGAAGAGCCTTGTTTGCTGGAACATTGGCTAACTCTATTTCTCCAAGTAAAGCAGAAATATAAAAACCTGTGCCACCACAAATAATAGGAGTTTTTCCTTGTATTACGATATATCGTAATAGTCTCAACGCGTTTTTGATGTAGCACGCCGCGCTGTAGGCGCGGCGCGGGTCCGCCACGTTAAGCATATGATGTGGGACACCTTTCATTTCCTTTTTGGTGATTTTGCCTGTTGCAATATCCAGCCCTTTATAAACTTGTCGCGAGTCGGCCGAAATAACTTCGCCGTTGACCTTTTTGGCGAGTTTCACCGCATAATCGCTTTTGCCAGTTGCTGTTGGACCTACAATTACGTAAATTTTCTGTTTTTTGTTCATCTTATTTTGGTGTGCTAATATAAGCGCATTAACAAATAAAAATCAAAGATATTATGAATAAGATAAAAGAGAAAGTCCAAGAGAAAATGACAAAGCCTTGTTCTACACCAATTAAAATAGGGGAAACAATACCAGAAATTAATTTTGAACTATACGACCCTGTCAAAGACCAAGACAGGAAGGCAAAATTATCAGAATTTCGTGGCAAATGGCTTGTAGTAATGTTTTATCCGGCCGATTTTACTTTCGTATGTCCCACAGAATTAGAAGAAATGGCACATTTACACGAGGATTTTAAAAAGGAAGGCGCAGAAATACTTAGCGTTTCAACCGACACTGTTTTCGTGCACAAGGCATGGCACGATCATTCTGATGCCATAAAACAAATAAAATATCCTATGGTAGCGGATCCAACAGGCGCATTGAGCAAAGCTTTTGGAACTTATATTGACGATGAGGGTCTATCTTTGCGTGGAACTTTTATCATTGATCCAAGAGGGGAATTAAAGGCAATAGAAATAACACACAATGATATTGGCAGAAAAGCGGCAGAAACTTTACGCAAACTCCGCGCGGCAAAATTCGTTTCTACTAACCCTGGCAAAGTTTGCCCAGCATCTTGGGAGCCGGGAGACAAAACCTTAAAACCAGGGATGGACCTCGTGGGTAAGATATAAATTTTAATCTAGATCCTAAAATTTAATCATGAAAAACTATTCTCTTATTCGTGCGAATAAGAGAATAGTTTTGTTTTAGATTAGTGAATATATAAAAACAAATGAAGCCCGAAGGATATCGGGCTTCAAGTTTTCTTTTTGGGCGCTTGATAGCGTAGTGGGTAAAGTCGCTCCCGCACTTCAGGATTAAGCTCTTTCAACAATTCCACATGGCTTTTTCTTGGAGGCAAAAGTTTTGTCACAAATTGTTCGAGATGAGCACTGATTCTTGTTTTGATACCTGGAGCTTTCTTGTGACGCCAGGACTCTTCCATTGAGGGCTCCTTTTCTAACAGCGACTTTAATTTATACATACGAAAAAGTAAAAGTAAATCTCGATTGTAATTGGGTTCAAATTGCTATAATGTATTGCCGAAGTGTCTAATGCCGGAGTGGCGTAATGGTAGCCGCGCACGACTCAAAATCGTGTCTCGCAAGAGGTGTGAGTTCAAGTCTCACCTCCGGCACAATTGAAAATAAAAATGTTGTGATAAAATAACTTCAATGTCGCAATATTTGGGAGATTCTATTTTTTGGATTGAAATTGATAAGGTTGACCCTAATCCGTATCAACCGCGCCGAGAGTTTGACGAGGCGCGTCTCAGAGATTTATCCGAGTCCATTCGTCAATATGGAGTTTTACAACCAATTGTTGTCACTAGAAAAGAAGTTGTAAAAGAAGACGGCGGATTACAAAGCCGTTATGAATTAATAGCGGGAGAAAGAAGGTTACGCGCTTCAAAACTTGCAGGATTAAAAGAACTTCCCGCAATTATAAGAGCAAACGCAGATGATGCTCGAGTAAAACTAGAGTTGGCAATAATTGAAAACTTGCAAAGAGAAGATTTGAATGCGGTGGACAGAGCCCGTGCTTTTGAGAGATTGGTAAATGAATTTGGTTTTAAAGCCGGACAAGTGGCACAAAAAATAAATAAAAGCCGTGAATATGTTTCCAATACCATGCGCATGCTCTCTCTTCCCCCCGAAATATTGGAAGCGGTTTCAATGGGTAAAATAAGTGAAGGTCATACAAGACCACTTTTGATGTTGGCGGATAGACCACAAGAGCAACAGGTGCTTTTTAAAGAAATAATGTATAAAAAACTTTCTGTTCGCGAGACAGAGAACTCGGCGCGACGCACCGCGTTCGATAGGGTTCGTAAGAAAGAATATATAGTGGATCCAGAAATTGCGGATTTGGAACAGCAGTTTGTAGAATCTCTTGGTACCAGAGTAAAAATAGAAAAAAGAGATAATGGCGGACAATTAATAATAGACTTCTTTACAGCGGAAGATTTAAAAAATATATATAACGCTCTTAAAACAACTGATATTAAAAGTGTGGATTATATGATGAATAAAGTAATAGAAAGTGGTAAAGAGGCTTCTATCATAGCTGTACCAAGTTTTACTCCGGGAACGGAAATACCTGATACTGCAGAAATCCAGACGGTTGATGATCGATCAAAAGAAGAAAAAAAATCCGACGATGAAGATTTATATTCTGTAAAGAATTTTTCTATTTAATTTTTAGAAAATTTACAAATTACTTTGTTCACCAATGGTATTTCTTATATGACGCTTAGCCATAGTGGTTTTGGCAATATTTAACCATTTTTTACTTGGCTTACTGTTTTTCTTGACAACAATTTCTACAATGTCACCGTTATGCAATTCTGTGTCCAGGGAGACCAATTTGTTATTTACCTTAGCCGCAAAAACGTGATTGCCAATATCAGAATGCACCGCATAAGCAAAATCAATTGGAGAAGATTCTCGCGGTAAATCTATTACATCGCCTTTGGGAGTAAAGACGAATACACGATGAGCGAAAAAATCAGTTTTTAAGTTTTCAATCAAATCCTCATTTTCCTTATCTAAGTGTTGCGCTTCTCCAAGATGTTGAATCCATTGCGGTATTGTTAATGCGTCTTTCCTACTTATTTCATTGGTTTTTCCACCAAATATTTTTGGTCGTGCTGGAAGTAACTTCATTATCCAAAGTAAATTGGGATTAATATCTTTACCTTTGTAACCTTCTTTATATGAAAGGTGAGCGGCAATACCAAATTCTGCTTCCTGATGCATTTCTTCGGTGCGAATTTGCACTTCAACGATTGAGGTATCTCCCGTGAAAAGAGTGGTATGAAGGGAACGATAACCGTTTGGTTTGGGAAAAGACATAAAGTCCTTGATGCGTCCTGGTAATGGTTGCCATTCACCATGCAAGATTCCAAGCACTTTATAACAATCGCTTTCTGTTGGCACAATGACCCGTATAGCCAGAATGTCATGAACATTTTTAATTTCTTCTTTTCGCCCCAGCTTTTGGAATAGACTGTAGATTCCCTTGACGCGATAATCTGTTTTGAAATTACGAATACCGTTTTTAGCAAGTTCCGTTTTTATATTATTAAGAAACTTTTTCAATTTTTCTTCGGCTCCTTTTACAGTATCCTTCAATACTTTGACTGTTTTTTTGTAATCTTCGGGGAATACGTATGAAAAAGCAATGTCCTCCAATTCTCGATTCAAGCGCCTCATTCCAAGGCGATGGGCGAGTGGCGCATAAATGTAAAGAGTTTCCTCCGCTATACGTCTTTGTTTGTTTTCGGGGACATATTTCAATGTCTGCATGTTGTGGAGTCTATCAACTAGTTTTATGATAATGACTCGTATGTCTTGGGAAGTAGCAACAAAAAGTTTACGCAAACTTTCAGTATGTCGTTCGGCTCCGTGATATTTAAGTTTTCCTAATTTTGTAACTCCTTCAATTAAGAAAAGTATTTCTGCACCAAATTCTTTCTCAACTTCCGCTCTTCCTCTGTGAGCGTCCTCTACAACATCATGAAGAAGCCCGGCCGCGATTGTGGTCGCATCTATATTAAGTCGTGCCAGATTTTTGGCAGTTTCAAATAAATGGAGAAAATATGGCTCTCCCGAAAAGCGTTTGTGATCTTTGTGCGCTTCTTTAGCAAAATTAAAAGCTTTGGTTACCAGGTCAATCCCTTCCTTAGAAGGAGAATTCATTAAAGTTAGTATTTCTTTTACTTCCATACGATTTATATTACGGGTTTACAACTATTTTGACAAGAAAAATAATAAATGGTTAAATTTATTTTGGTCAAAAACCCTATAAAGAAAGGAGAGGGAAATGTTCGAAACCGGCAAACCTGGAAAGCCTGTGGAGTGCGAGTTTTGCGGACTGACTAGTGATGATCCGAACTGTCATCATTTTTTGGGCCCGGATTTTTCTAAGGGGAAGATTATTCCTTTTGGATCGGGATTAAGACTCGAGGATCCGTTTGATATGGGCAATGTTTACTCCGGCATTGCAAGGGGAGAGCTTGTTGAGCGGGGGTAGAAGATCCCCGATTTACATGATGGCGTGATTCCAACCCCACAGCTTTCATCAAGGAAGTGAAATCGGGAAAAACACGACGGCGCCTTCCAGGCGCCGTTTTTTTTATTTATTTCTTTATCTTATGCGGAGTATGATTTATACAAGATTTATTTGAACATCTTTCGGGGATAGTTTTGGTGCCATCCATCATTAGGGAATTACAGATTTTGCAAATTGCACCAGTTGGTTTGGCTTTAATGGCGTTTTTACAATTTGGATAATTACTGCAAGAATAAAATATTCCAAATTTGCCACGTCTCTCCACCATTGTCCCTTTTTTACAGGTGGGACACGTTACCCCTGTATTTTTTTTAGCAGATTCTGCCGGATCTTCTTTTATGAATTTGCATTTTGGATAATTATTACAGGCAATAAAGCGTCCGTACTTGCCATCACGTTCTATCAACATTCCGTCTTTGCAATCGGGACACTTTTCGCCGGTTTCTTTTTGTCCCTGGAGTTCCTCGCCAGTTTCTGTACGAGCTCCCTGACAATCTGGAAACTTTGAACAACTCATAAACTTCCCATTTTTGGATAATTTAAAAATCATACTGCCCCCGCACTTCGGACATTTGAATTCATGTGGTGCTGGACCCAAATCGGTAATTTTTTTTGCTTCTTTAGTTTTTATTTTCACGTCTTTTAGAAATGGAGTATAAAAATCTTTAAGAGTTTTTACATATTCGCGTTTTCCTTCGGCTATTTCATCAAGTTCATCCTCCATTTCTGCTGTGAAAGTGTCACTTATATAGTTTCCAAAATTTTCTTCTAAAAATGTGCTGACAACTCCACCGGTTTCTGTTGGTTTAAGAGCACGACCCTCCTTAGTCACATAACCTCTATCATCAAGTGTTTTCATAATCGAGGCATATGTGGAAGGACGTCCTATGCCACGTTTTTCTAATTCTTTAACAAGACCTGCTTCGGTGTAGCGTGGGGGTGGTTCTGTTTGTTTTCCTTCGGAATTTATTTCTATTAATTTTAAATCTTCATCGACTATTACCTTCGGTAATTCCACATCTTCTCCGCGTGCATCAATGTCGCAGAGAAGCCATCCTGGAAAAAGAACACGAGAGCCAGTCGTGGAAAAAGGCGGAGCATCCCCACCAATAATTTCTGTAATTATTTTTGTACGCAAAAGTTTTGCATCCGCCATTTGAGATGAAATAGCCCGTTCACGTATTAATCTATAAAGTTTTTTCTGCTCGTCGGTGTGTCCAGCTATCATTCTACTCGAATGAGTTGGACGAATGGCCTCGTGTGCTTCCTGGGCATTTTTACTTTTGGTTGCAAATTGTTTTAACGCTAAAAATTCTTTACCGTATCCTTTTTCAATCACGCTAGCAATTTCAGCTTGGGCAGAATTAGAAATAGTAGTTGAATCTGTTCTCATATAAGTTATGAAACCGGACTCGTATAATTTTTGAGCAATGCCCATGGTGCGTGAAGGCGAAAAACCGAGACGAGATGAGGCGGTTTGTTGTAAAGTGGACGTGGTAAATGGGGCGCGGGCGGAGCGTTTCACCTCACTTTCTATTACATCGGAAACTTTCCACAACTTTGTTTTTCCAGCGGAAAGTATTTTTTCTACTTCTTTTTCGTCACGCGGTTCTTTTTCGCAAATTACTAAGAAGTTTGAATTTTTACCCTTTACATTTGCCGTAATCACCCAATATTTTTCTGGAATAAAAGCGCGTATTTCTCGCTCGCGCTCCATTATTATGCGTAAAGCTGGAGATTGGACGCGCCCAGCGGAAAGTCCATAACGCACTTTTTTCCAAATAAGACCTGATAAATCATATCCCACCAATCTGTCCAAAACACGGCGCGCTTCTTGAGCTTCCTTAATCTTCATATCTATAGTACGTGGATTAGCCACCGCTTCTTTCACGGCTTCTTCAGTTATTTCATTGAAAGTTACGCGTTTGGGTTTTTTAAGTCCCAAGGCCTCCTTAATATGCCAAGCAATGGCTTCTCCTTCTCTGTCTGGGTCGGTTGCAAGATAAATTTCGGTTGCTTTTTCAGCTAAAGCGCCGAGTTCGTGAATAATTTTCTCTTTGCCTCTACTTACTTCGTAATGAGGAATAAATCCGCCTTCTATATCAATCGCTTTTTTATTACTTTTTGGTAAATCACGAATGTGACCAACAGATGCACGAACGGTAAAATCACTACCGAGATATTTCTCAATAGTTTTTGCTTTGGCGGGTGATTCAACGATTAAAAGTTTCATGAGTTATGAGTGATGAAATATGAGTTGGGGACTTAAATCATATGTCGCAACCATAAGTAGTACTATGCACCTGTATCTTTTGTCAAATTTATAATATAAAAAATTTAGATTTTTTACTCATAACTCTTAACTCATTACTCATTTCTCATAACTCTCTCTTTATTAAATTCGTCTAATTTCTCCCAAAGATTCTTTGATTAATCCTTTGATTTCCATCACAGAAAGAAGAGAATTTATTTCATTTATTGGCAATTTCATTTTTTCTATTAAGAATTCTTTTTCACGTGGTTCTGATAAAAATTGTAAAATCATTAATTCTACAGGAGAGCAATCAGCAGGAAGATAAGATTCATTGTTTTTTTCTTCGGTTTCTATATGTAGAGCTTCTAAAATATCTTCACTTGTTCTAATTGGCGTGGCACCAAGTTTGAGTAGCATATGTGGACCTGCGGAAGTAGAGGAAAACATAGAACCAGGCACAGTCAAAACATCTCTATTGTATTCGGTAGCAAGTTTAGAAGTAATCAAGGTTCCTGAAATTTCTTCCGCTTCAATAACTAAAGTTGCATGTGAGAGCCCCGCCATAATTCTGTTTCTTTGGGGGAAAGTGTAAGGTGCAGCTTTTAAGTTTGGTTCAAATTCAGAAAGTAAAAGTCCGCCATTCTTTATAATTTTTTCAGCAAGTCCCACATGGCTTGCTGGGTATAAAACTTCTTTGTTTAAACCAGAGCCAGGAATGGCAATCGTTTTAAGTCCAGAAGTAAGTGCGTTTTGATGGGCAATTGAATCTATGCCAAGCGCGAGTCCTGAAACAATAATAATCGGATAGCCATTTAATCCTGTAATCAATTTTTCGCAGGCAGATTTTCCATACTCACTGTATTTTCTTGAACCAACAATAGCTAAAAATTTATTATTCTCCCAATCAGGAATGGTGCCACGATAATAAAGTTTTTTAGGTTTATCGGGAATTTCTTTTAAAAGGGGAGGGAAATCTTTAGGAGACAATTCAAGAATTTTTTCCATAGGGAAAATTGTATCACAATGAAAAGTGAGTTATGAGTTAAGAGTAATGAGTTAGGAGTTAATTCCCCGTAGGCATTGACAGATGTGTCTATTTGATGTATTAAGAAATTTAGGTGCGAGGCGTTGCAAGACATCTCGTTTGTTCGAAAACTTAAGCGGAGATTCAAATGAACACTTTGATGCATTCGTTAACAACATCCTTTTTGTTCTTTTCCCTATTATGCATCGCGTGGTATTACTACGGTAGATTCCTCTTAGTGATCAAGCGGTTGCAGCTCGAGAATCGTGTGGAAAGGGAACTGTCGGGCGTCCTCCTGATTATTTCGATGGGCTTCTGGTATATCTCCGTCCAAGGTTTAGTTTTCATCCTTGATCCGTCGGTGGAAAGCAACGGACCTTCGGCCGCTGCTTTATTCGCAGGGCTTTTCATGTTGCTGCTCATCGAACTGATGGAGGAAGGAAAGAACTTCCAAGAGGCCATCGGTTTCCCGGCAGCCCAGTAGGGTTTCAGGGAACGAAAGGCTGCCACCCGCGTTCGCGCGGGTGGCTTTTCATTTTCTATAATTATAATTTATACTGAATGTATGTTAGACATTAAATTCATTCGGGAAAATAAAGACTTGATTGATTTGGCCGCCAAGAAAAAATTAATTAAATTTGATGTTTCTAAACTCATTGAGGTGGACGATAAACGTCGTGAGACCTTGCAATTGGTTGAAAGTAAAAGAGCCGAGCAAAACAATACTGCTGGGGCTGTGGCTATAGAAAAGGATTTAAATAAAAGAGGTCAATTGATATCCGAATCAAAACTTGTAAAAGAAGAATTACAAAAAGAAGAAGAAAGTCTTAAGGAAATAATGAAGGAGTGGCAACTTCTAATGTTACAAGTGCCAAACATCCCCGATATGTCGGTGCCAGATGGTGCAGGAGAGCAAGATAATAAAGTTGTTCATAAGTGGGGAGATATACCAGAATTTGATTTTCCTGTTAAAGACCACATTGAATTAATGTTGGCGCACAAGATGGTTGATTTTGAACGCGGCACCAAAGTCCACGGTTTCAGAGGTTATTTTTTGCAAGGAGATGGCGCGGAGCTTTCTTGGGCAATATGGAATTACGCTAGAGCTTTTTTCTCAAAAAAATCTTTTATACCATTTATAGCTCCTTCACTTGTTAAAAAAGAATTTTTTTATGGTACGGGACATTTGCCGAAAGAAGCAGAGGACTTATTCAAGACTCAAGATGATGATTATTTTTCTGGCACGGCTGAGGTTCCAATGATGGCCTATCATTCAAATGAGGTCTTAAAAGCAGAAGAATTACCAAAAAGATATTTGGCCTTTTCCGCGTGTTTCCGTCGTGAAGCTGGAAGTCACGGCAAAGATACCAAAGGACTCATGCGAGTGCACGAATTTTATAAATTAGAACAACTTATAATTTGTAAAGCCGATCATGAGGAGTCTTCACGACTTCACGAAGAAATTAACAGGAATTATGAAGAATTTTTGGAATCTCTCGGACTTCCTTATCATAGACTTCTTATTTGTGGAGGAGATTTGGGGGCAAGTAAAGTTAAACAATATGATACAGAAATATGGTTTCCTTCAGAGAATGCTTATAGGGAAGGTTCTAGTGCATCGTATTATCATGATTTTCAAACTAGACGATTTAACACTCGTTATGATGATGGTGAGAAAAAAATGTATACCCATTCATTAAATTGCACAGCGGTAGCTACCCCGCGAATAATTGGAGCAATTCTTGAAAATAATCAGCAAAAAGACGGCAGTATAAAAATTCCAGAGGTTCTTGTGCCATATTTCGGCAAAGAGATTATTAATTAGTCACTAATCACTAATTGGTAGTGGGTAGTGGAAATAAGAATCTTAAAAACTACCAATTACAAACTAATAACTAGTGACTAATCAAAATATGTTTTCAGGTAAGGGAGTTTTAGTCTCCTCACAAACACAAAAGAAAAAAAAGATAAATCGTATAAAAAATACATTTATTTTTTTCTTTATAATTGCCGGCATCACCTCCGGTCTTTATAGTGCTCCACGATACAAAGAAATTACAATTTCCAATGTATTAATTTCTGGCAATGAAGTTATAGAAAAAAATATTATTGAAAATAAAGTTTGGAGCAATCTTTCTGGTAATAAATATTTTTTCTTCCCTAATAAAAATATTTTTCTATATCCAAAAGAGATAATTGTTCAATCTATTAAAGACATCAGTCCCTATGTTTTAAGCGCCAATGTTTCTTTCAATGATTTTAATAGCATTAATGTGGAAGTGGTGGAGAGAAAGCCCTATGCGCTTTATTGTGGGGGGGATTATAAATCTGAAGATGATGGAGAATGTTTTTTTCTAGATGATAAAGCATTTGTGTTTGATGAAGCTCCAAAGTTTTCGGGCAATACTTTTGTGCGTTATTTCTCAACAACAAGTGAGCCATATATTGGTAAGGTATTTTCTGATACCATCCTTTTCCAAACACTTTCTCGTTTTATAGACAATTTAAAAGAAAAAGGATTAATTGCTATTTCTGTTCATATAGTTTCACCAGATGAGATTTTGTTTTATTTAGATACTGGTAGTAAATTAATTATTTCTGAAAAAACCGATTACAATAAAGTTATTAGATATATTATTGATGTGATGGATAGTCCTGATTTTAAAGGCAAAGATGAAGACGGAAAATTAAATGTTTCATACATTGATTTTCGTTTTGGTAATAAAATATTCTACAGACCTTAATATAAAAAATGAAAGCGGCAAATACAGGAGAGGGTAATTGCCGCCTACTTAATCACGCGTATATGGGCGCACCTTTCCCATTCTGGGAAAGAGATTTCTTTTTTTGAGTCAACTTTTTTTCTAATACACCTGTATATGGCGTCCATAAAATTTAATCCCGAGCCGGAAAATAAAACCTCTCTACTTCCCGGCCTGTAGATTGTGGCAACCTTTACATCTCCTTTGCCATTTGAAACGGTCTTGGTGAAAATGGTTACTCTTTCGTCCAGCAATACTTTCTGACCGGAGCTGTTGCAAATTACCCCAGGCTCTTCGAAGGTAACAGTTTCCATGGAATCCATTTTTCTTCAATCTCCTTTCTATGTCTTTGCACAGATTATGGTAATTATATAGAATGCGCAAGTTATGAATTTTGGATTTTGGGGAAAATTGAATAGACCTTTTTTTACTTTAGCGCCATTAGCTGATGTGACTGATTCTGCCTTTCGTCGCATTATCGCCAAATACGGCAAACCGGAAGTTTTCTGGACGGAGTTTGTTTCCGCTGACGGGCTTATGAGTCCAGGGAAAGAAGTATTGCTTAATGATTTAAAATATACAGAAGCAGAACGTCCAATTGTGGCGCAGTTATTTTCCGGACACCCAGAAAAAATGTTTGGGGCGGCAAAACTTTGTAAAGAATCGGGTTTTGATGGCATAGATATAAATATGGGTTGCCCCGATAAATCGGTGGAAAAACAATGTGCGGGAGCGGCTTTGATAAAAAATCCTAAATTAGCAAAAGAAATAATACGCGCCGCCAAAAGCGGCGCGGGAGATTTGCCTATTTCCGTTAAAACTCGCACCGGCTATAACAAAGATGAAATTGATGCCTGGATACACGCGCTTCTTGAAGAAGATTTAGCGGCGCTTGTAATTCACTTGAGGACGAGAAAAGAAATGTCTCTCGTTCCTGCACGATGGGAAGATGTAGCAAGGGTTATAAAATTACGCGATAAACTAAAAAAGAAAACTTTAATAATTGGCAATGGGGATGTAAAAGATTTAAAAGATGCGCGTTTAAAAGCAAAACAAAGCGGAGCGGACGGAGTAATGCTCGGACGGGCAATTTTTGGTAATCCCTGGTTGTTTTCTGAAAAAGTGCCAGACATAAAAGAGAAACTATCGGTAATGGTAGAGCACACAAAACTTTTTGAAGAATTACTCGGCAGTATAAAAAGTTTTGCCATTATGAAAAAGCACTACAAGGCCTATGCCAATGGTTTTGATGGCGCTAAGGAACTACGAGTAGAGCTTATGGGGACCAAAAATTCACAAGATGTGGAAGGGATTGTCAAAAAATTTTTGAAAGAGTAGAGTAGGAAGAATTCGTTCTTAATGGGGGTTTCATATGGCGTACGGTTTAGTTTGCCGTCACTGCGGGAGTCTCGAAGGTATTCATGGTTTTGAGCCGGACGAGGAAGACTGATAAGCGCTTGAAAGCGTATCACTTTAGCCTCAGCTCTTGTCCCGGATTCGATTACAGAAGAAAAGACCAAGAAGAAGCCATTGAAAAGTATCTTCACAGTCCAGTAAGATTTTTCCCGGAAAAACTCCTGTTGCGTATTGAAAGAAGAAGAAAAAAAACGCGCTACATAAATCACTCAGTTCCAGCGATTTTCTTTTTAGAGGATGGTCGTAGTGTCGTGGTCGACATCGGCTCTTAGTTTTTTTCGGGCCGGGCGCTTGAAACACGGCGCCTTTTTGTTTGCTCTATTTTTTAGATATACTATTGGAATGTCTGACCCCGAACGAATTTTTAAATATGGAATTAAAGGTGTATTAAATCGTGATGTCTATTTTTTATAATTACTAAATATGAATTCTACTAAAAATTCCAACGGGGCAAGTGTTGCTTTATATAGAAAATATAGGCCAAAAACTTTTGCCGACGTTTTAGATCAGGACGGAGTGGTCAAGGTACTAGAAGCCGCCATAAAAAAAGATAATATCGCTCACGCTTATATTTTTGCTGGTAGCCGTGGCACGGGCAAGACCTCTGTAGCTAGAATTTTTGCTCGGGAAATTGGTACCACTGATGATGATGTTTATGAAATAGATGCCGCTTCAAATAATGGAGTTGATGAAATAAGGTTAATAAAAGAAGCTGTTCAAACGCGACCATTTTCTTCAAAATACAAAGTTTATATTTTAGATGAAGCGCACATGCTTTCTAAGTCAGCCTGGAATGCACTTTTGAAAACTTTGGAAGAGCCGCCGGCTTATGTGATTTTTATATTGGCCACAACCGAGATGGAAAAAGTGCCAGAGACGGTAATTTCTCGTTGTCAGGTCTTCTCTTTTAAAAAGCCAACTCACGAAACTTTAAAAAAGGTAACGATTAATATCGCTAGAGCCGAAGGTTTCACTTTAGAAAAATCGGCCGCCGAACTAATTGCCTTTTTGGGTGACGGCTCATTTCGTGATGCGCAAGTTATTTTGCAAAAGGTAATTACCGCTCAAAGTGGCAAAAGTATTTCTATAGAAAATGTGGAAACAGTGAGTGGGGCACCAAAAGGAAAATTACTTGAAGATGTATTGATTGGGATTGAAGAAAAAGATTCAAGCAAATCTCTCTTAGCTATTGAAAAAGCCAAAGAGCAAAATATAGATATGAAATTATTTTTACGATTGTTATTGGAGAGAGTGCGGGTGGTGCTTTTACTTCGTTTTGCCAAGGAAATGGAGAAAAAACTTTCTGAAAATTACACCGAAGGGGATTTTAAGTTATTAAAAGATTTGGCAAATAAAAAAGGGGGAGTGATAAACTCCAAAGTTTTGGATGAACTCTTGTGCGCGTATGAAGAAATAAACTTCGCCGCTATTAAAGAATTACCGCTCCAACTTGCTCTCATGCGAATAATGGGAGATAAGTAAAAATACACTATTCTGGTATTCTGCAGAATACCAGAATAGTGGTAGGATTAAAGATATGAAAACGGCAAAGCAACTTGAGAGATATTTTAAGGGTGCCGCCAATCATTGGCGAATTTCTATTTTACTTATAGTGGCCAAAGATGAAGGAATAACAGTTGACGGTATAACACAGAGATTGAATGGAAATTTCAAAACAATTTCTCAGCACACCAAATCTTTGGTGCAAGCTGGACTTCTTAATAAGAAGTATCAATCTCAAATGGTAAGGCACTCACTTTCTCCTTATGGCAAGGCCTTCTTAAACTTTATGAAAATATTCTAATATTCTGCAGAATATTAGAATAAGATTTGAGAAGGGTGGGGAGAGGTTAATTGAGGAAAGGGGTTTTTTGTTGTAGATTAATTGAGTTCCGTAAATTTTGCATTTAAAAGAAAATACCTTGGGGGATCGTCTAATGGTAGGACAGCGGCCTTTGAAGCCGTTAATTGGGGTTCGAGTCCCTGTCCCCCAGCCAAAAAAGTGAAGCCATTTTTTGGCTGGGGGAAGGAAGCAAATTGTTTTGCTTCCGTCAGGGACTCGAAAAGCTTCTCCCATATTTTTGATCCGCCTAAGGCGGAGAAAAAATGGGAAAGCTGTACTGATCCTGTAAGGATCGAGTCCTTCGGGAAAAAACTTGTGACCGAGTCCTTGTCTTTAAATAAAACCATTCTGTAATTCTGCAGAATTACAGAATGGTTTGGGGGCGGACATTCTAACATTCTGCAGAATGTTAGAATGTTGTTAAGGGGGGTGGAGATAGTGGGGGAAATTAGCTAAATAAAATAGGGCGCCCTTGAAAAGATGTATAACGATAAGATGTAGGATTACCCTATTGACAATAATTTACCTTGATTATAATATTATACTAATAAGTAATTAAATAAAGATTATGATTCAAAAAGTATTAAAAGTTGGCTCATCAGCTGCGGTAACAATTCCTAAAAAGTCATTAACAGAACTTGGTATCAAAATAGGTGACAATGTCACACTGTCAATTGATAAAGCTGGAAAGAGAGTGACCATTGAAGCTTCTACTATTGTTGATAAGGAACTTTTACAATGGACAAAAAAGTTTGTTGAACAATACCGCCCCGCCCTTGTTGCCCTTTCTAAAAAATAACTATGCGATATCTTTCCGCAGAGGAAATTTTGGTATTGCATGCTTTTATTATCAATGAGACAAGTGGGTCTCATGGTTTACGAGACGTAGGTCTTCTACAATCAATTGTACATAAGCCACAAGCAAGTTTTGCTGGCAAAGAACTTTATACGGATGTTTTCATTAAAGCAGCCGTTTTACTTGAGGCGATTGCAAACTATCATGTTTTTATTGATGGCAATAAACGCACATCTTTTGCTTCTGCTACCCGCTTTCTTTATATAAACGGATACGAAGTTATAATGACTAATGAAGATGTCGAAAATACTATAGTTAAAATAGCGACTAAAGAGATGGTTGTTTCTGATATAGCGGTTTGGCTCAAGAAAAATAGTAAAAAAATAAAGAAAATTTAAGATTTATGCCAACCTCTCGTTACACCGTAATTCTTTTTTATAAATTCACCAATTTAAAGAACCCAGAAAGATTGGCGAAATTGCATTTGAATAAGTGCAAAGAGCTTAATTTGCTTGGGCGCATGATATTGGCCGAGGAGGGAGTGAACGCCACATTTGAGGGGACAGATAAAAACATAAATGCTTATAAAAGATTTTTGAAAAAAGATAAGCGCTTCGCTAATATGAAAATAAAAGAAAGCGCGGGGACGGGAAAGGCCTTTACCAAACTCTCAATTAAGGTGCGCGATGAGGTGGTGACGCTTGGTGCGGGCAAATTTAATATTAAAAAAGAAACTGCCAAAGAAATTACAGCTACAGAGCTTGAGAGAATGTATAAAAGAGATGAGGACTTCGTAATTTTGGATTTACGAAATGACTATGAAATAGCTAGTGGCAAGTTTGAAAGAACAATTGACCCGAAACTTTCTAATTTTCGAGATTTGCCGGAAAAGGTAAAGAAAATAAAAGATTTGAAAGATAAAAGAGTAGTGGCCGTTTGCACGGGTGGCATTCGTTGCGAGAAAGCGACATGTCTTTTGAAGAAAGAAGGTTTTACTAATTTGTATCAACTCAAAGATGGGATTCATACCTATATGGAGAAATATCCGGGTAAAAATTTCAAAGGAACACTATTTGTCTTTGATAATAGAATGACAACGGATGTGGTGCCGACAAAGAAAAAAGAAATAATAGGAAAGTGTGAGTTTTGTAATATAAGTACCGAAAATTATTGTTCTGATGATAGTATGCGTCCATCTAGAAAAATCCTTTGTTGCCAAAATTGTTTTAAAAAAGAGAGAAGTCATTTGCGTGAAAGTGTGAGTGTGTAGGATGGTTTGACTAAAAAAGTCAAAAGAGCAGATTGTTTTTAGAATCCCAACCAACATTGGAGGGTTAGATGTACATACTACTGAGGGTCGAGGAAGGACTTTTCGGAAAGGTTCTTGATTTTCTGAGGGGTCTTGATATTTGGTTTAAGGAATTCAATGAACCAGAATACCGGATTGAAGTTACCGCGGAAGAAAGAAAAAAAGAAATTCACATTCGTCATGCGAAAGGTTATTTGAATCCAGGAGCCGCATGGAAAACCTGCGCATCGTTTGTGCGTATTTGGGACCATGACTCTCTCGGTCGTGGTCCATGGCCGAAGTCGGAGGAGGAAATCGAGAGACGTGGAGACTCGGCTCCCAAAGGAATGGGATACCTGGTTGATGGAGATAAACGGACCCGTGTTGCCGGTCAGTGCGGCAATCCGGTGCAGTTGAATTACATATCTTGTCCGAAGTGGTGCACCCAATATCAACCGGCTAGTATCGATGCAATGGTTCATGTTGCAGAAACTGTTGCAGCTGAACATAAGCGTCGGGCGGAGCTACTTCTTCGGCAGGCCGAGTTTTTGAAGGCAACTGAAATGAATTACCGCCAGGTAATTGCCAATGGTGGAGTATTCGAATATAGAGGTGGGAAGTTTGTGATCTCAACCAAGGAGTAGTGAGGAACGGTATGGTCGCGGACATCGAAAGAGTCCGCGGCCAATTCTTTTTATGATAAAATAAACAACAATATGCCACCGTTTAATATGCAGGGAATGCCAGGAATGACGGGTCAAGATGATGGAATAAATCTTTTAAGTATTTTAATAAATATAGCTTTTGGTTTTATTGCAGGACTTATGTTTTTTCTTGGGTTTAAAGAAGTCATTGCTTATGGAACTAAACTGGCAGGTGAACTAATAAAATTAACTCCTCAAGGTCAGCAAATGGCAGCGTTTGGATTTGCTACCAGCGCCGCGCCGTACATAGTGATAGCACCAATATTTGGAATGGTTTTGAAACAACTTTCATCGGTCCGCTCATTAAAAAGTTTTGCTTTTTTCGTGATTGCCGTAGGTATTGGATTTCTTGGGGCGTATTTGGGGCAAGGAAGTGTTGCTAATATGATTTTATAATTATAAATTAATTAATAAAAAATATGTTTAATTCAGATTATGGTTTGGGTATGATGGGAGGGGGTTGGGGGTGGGGTAATTTTTGGCCAACACTATCTATTTTGGTTATGTGGAGTATTTTTTGGAAAGGACTGGCTTTGTGGCACTCAGGACGAAAAGGAGAACATTTATGGTTTATAGCTCTGCTTATTATTAACACAGCTGGTCTTTTGGAGATTTTTTATCTCTTTGCGATTTTAAAATTAAAATTTGATCACTTGTTTAAAAAATAAATATGAAAAGTAAAAGTTGTGAAAGTTGCACGATGCCTTTTGATAAAGATCCGGGAATTCGGGAATCAGAAAAATATTGCTCACTTTGTTTTAAAAACGGAAGACTTTGTTATGAAGGCAATGATGTAAAAGAATTTCAAAAAAAGGCTTATGAAAGTATGGTTCAAAGAGGGACTAATAAATATCTGGCAAAATTTTATGCTTTTATGATCGGATTTGCTCCGAGATGGAAGAAATAAATGTCAATAATGGACAAATCCACAATAGTGATATAATGCCCTTTCAGTTTTATAGTTTGGTTTTGTATGTGTATGATTAATATAAAAATATGATGAAAATAAACAAGATTTTGGCGGTTTGGGGCGTATTTATGGTAGTTTTTGGCGGTTTTGTTTTTGGTTTGGCCAGAGTTTCGGCTGAAGATGAAAATGAATCATTGAAGAAGCAGAATGAGCAAATGTATGAGGCGCAAAAGAAGACCGCAGAGAACGCCTATGAAGCTCAAAAGAAGAGCTCCGAAAACGCTTATGAGGCGCAGAAAAAGGAACAGGAAAGATTGAGAGAAGCGGAAAAGGACAAAAGGGAATTGGAAAGAGAGATGAGAAAAGCCACCAGTTCTGATGATGAAGACGAAGATGATGATCGCGGCGCAACCAGCACCAGGAAAGATGATGATGAGGAAGACGGAGACGATTGGGACAATCACCGCAGTTCAGTGGCTGAATTCGTAAGAAAATTGCATGAAATCGCCAGTTCTACGCAAGGGGGAATTGGGGAACAAGTTCGCGAAGTGGCCAGAGCGCAAAACGAGTCAAAAGACAGAACAGCGGAAAAATTGAAAGAAATAGAATCCCGCGGGGCTTTCATAAAGTTTTTGATAGGTGTGAACAGCGATAGTGTCAAGGAATTACAGAATTCGCTTTCAACAATTGGAAACCATATCGACAAGTTGAATGGAATAAAGGCCAGCACAGCTCCCGAAATTCAAAAAAGCTTGGACGAGGAAATAAGCGTGCTTAACAAGGAAAAAGAGAGGGTGCAAGCGGTGGTTAACCGGAATCAAAACAAATCGGGTATTTTCGGCTGGCTTATAAGAATCTTTTAGTAAAAGCTATACAGATTTCTTACGGAGAACCTGTAATCAAATTTCAATTAAAATGACAGGTTCGAACCTGAGCATATTATTCCGTTTTCAAAGAATGAGCTGAATAAAAAGCTTCAGTGTGCGACCCGCGCTTCCAGCGAGAAAGTCCCAGCGTAAAATTAAGCAAAACCGTTAAGCGGAATTTGGGCCATACACAGTTCTTTAGTTGATATTTATTTATCAACAAGAGGGATGTGCGTCGAGCGGACGAACATTCTATAATGAAAGGAAGAATCTTTATTAAGTAAAAATAATTCACTTTTTATATATGGAGCCATTAACGTCGCCCGCACCATCCTTGCGCCTCGTCTTGGGTATAATTGTCGGCCTTGCGATTGGACTGCCCCTGGGCTTTTGGGGAGCGGACATTTTAAAACCGTCTTCCAGCCAGAAACCTTCTGGGCAAGAGGCGACAGATAATCCTCTGCAGGCAGTTTCGGAAAATCCATTGCAGGATGTTTCCACTAATCCTTACGAGAAAGTCAAATATAATCCTTTTGAATAGTTTTTTATGAAAGCCAAAATTGTTGCGGGAATTTTTCTCACTTTCATCCTAGGGGCGGGTGTTTATGCTTTGGCGCAAGAAGAAACGATTGTTTTTCCGGTCGCGGAATTAGGCAATTGTGAATCAAAAGAAGGGTGTAAAGCATATTGCAATATAACCGAGAACGCAGAAAAGTGCATCGCCTTTGCCGAAGTTCACAAACTTATCAGCGCCGAAGATGCCAAAACCGCGCGAAAAATCGGAGTCACGGCTGGTCCCGGCGGGTGCCGCGGCGAAGAATGCAGAACTTATTGCGAGGCGGAGAATCATTTTGAAGAATGCATCGCTTTTGCCGAAAAG
>ERZ1292625.1507-Hain-H41-01um-R1-1507-length-27122-cov-53_pt1 | contig 27122 bp, 27 predicted proteins | sample MGYA00564400_ERZ1292625 | MGnify/ENA primary metagenome ERZ1292625 (study PRJEB36523, sample SAMEA6512639) | groundwater metagenome | collected 2019-01-08 | study: AquaDiva: Metagenomics assemblies of 32 groundwater samples | reverse complement strand
ATAGTAAAATAGATAGAATTGATTTAATTATATGTTTTGTCAATTTATTGTCGTAACCCATAATCTAAACCAGTGAAGTTTCATAGTTTCAGTTCCAGTAGTTTGCATATATACTTTTACTGTTTGTGTTGCGGTAGTATCAAAATTATATGTTTGTGAGCCAAATGACGAAGTAATAAATCCATTATTGTGTGTCGGGTGAGTACCCGTTTGTGTTCCGGTTACTCCTGTATTTTGTACTTCATATGTAAGACGACACAAATTGCCTGTCGTAGAAGTTTGTGTGCCATAAATTAAGGTCTCCCCTATCCGGAGTGATAAATTTTTCGTACTACTATTACTTGGAAAGCTTGCAAAAATTTCTGCTTTAATATATCCATTAATACCTAAATTATTGGCACTAATAGTTCCCTCTACAACTTTAACTGGGTTTGTATAATTACCACTTGTCCCAACTGCATCAACGAAAACCAATCGTGCTATATTTGAACCAGCCGTAACAGTTCCTAGATTAGTGCCTAAATCAGTTTCTAAACTTACCGAACCAGACCCTGTGAATCTCCTTTTCCCTGTACCCTGAACAACATCTGTTATGTCATAATTCGGGGCAGCGGTAGTAGTTTTAGACCCTGGAAGATTTTCATCCGCAGGCATCGTGGCAGAAGTGCCTACTACAATTTTTGGTACGGTCAAAGTAAATGTAAGCGGATTATAGTTAAAATCAGGAAATGAAACAATTTGTCCAGAAGAACTTCCAACAGCAACTTGTTGAGATGTCATACCAGTAGTTGATGTCGCGCTTGTAAGATCAATTTCTGGGATTTGATTTGCTGTAACCGAGCCATTAAGCCCTGATAGTGCTGGCAATTGGCTTGCCGTTGCTGAGCCAGTAAGACCTGAAAAAGATGTTGCCCCGGCAGCAGCAAGAAGTGCAGCCCTGGTGTCTCTCTGTCCCGTACTCCAAGGGATTTCTACAACCTTCCCCGCAGCGTTAAACATATCCTTAATTCCAATGTTTACAGCAGTAGAAAAGCCTACCAATCCAGTAATTCCAAAGAAGGCAAGAATGGCAATTGAAATTTTTTTCATGTTTTACCTCATAATACTATTCTTGTTAATTGTCAAATAGATTTATTTCATATCATTATCTTTTATAAATTGCTTTGCTTCAGTATCAAGTTGATTCCTCGCTGCCCAAATAGCATCCCTAAATTCTGTTATCTTCTTATCAGCTGAATTCCTATCTGTTACTCCTTCAATATTACAAAACTCATAAGGAAACTTATTATGTTCGGCTAAGTGCAGCACCAGAACTTCAGCTAACATTTTTATTTGCTGGTCTATCCCGCCCATCAAGGTTTTCATCTCAGAAATAACAACATCAGATACTTCTTTTTGTGATGTTACGGTTACTCCTTTAAATACCAAAGCCATATTTGATCTCCTTAATAATCATAAATAGTTGTTGGGCTTCCATAAGCTGCTGTAGGGGAGGTAAATGTGCCATTGTGCCTATTGTGTCCAATACTCAATCTAAATTCATCGTAATAAGCTGCTGTTGGCGCTTGTGATGATCCTATTGACCAACCTGCTGTGTTATCTATAATTGAGCTTGTATCTGTTCCAGCATATATCTGACTTCCGTCAAGATAAAATTTATATGAACTCCCTTTCCTAGACAATGCAAAATGATACCACTGATTCAAATTAACTGTAATCGAGCCTGTTTGTAAATCAATAATATCAACAGAGGCAGAACGGTGGATAAATCTAAAATTATCTGATGAATCTTGATAAGCAAGGTAGATATAATCGTTTGATCCTTGCCATTTATCTATAAAGTACCCATAAGTTCCCGTTGGTCTAAATCTAAAATCTATAAAGAAATTTTTATTTTCTAATTCAAGTTCAGGGTTATCAGCAATAGAAACATAGTCGCCAGAGCTTAAAGTGAGTAAGCTCGTTCCTCCATAAACACTTTGAGTTGTTGTCCCTATAGCATTCCCAGATGTAGATACAGTTAATCCAGAATCAGAAGACTCCAAAAATGTAGTCGGAGAACCAACTTCGTTAAAGTGTAATAATATTTTTGTATAAAAATCATTACCTGTTCCAGCCCCTATCCAGGAATCAATCTTTCCGTTTGCATCTCCTTTTACTACTGTATTTGCAGTTGGAGTAGTAGAACCTTTTTGCGCTGTAGATAATTTAATTCTTGAGCCTGTCCCACTTCCGACTGGGTCAAAGTCATCACCATCGTAATCAATAAAAGAAGGAGATGCTGTTACCGTCCCTCCATTTTCCATCGTGGAAGATTTCGCAGATGCACTTCCTGTAAGTCCATATACAAACTCTCCATTTATTATGCTGAGTGTAAGATCCCCTGACGCTCCAAGTCTGATTGCTCCTGTTCTTGTTCCAACGTCGTCGCTCATACTTGCACAATATGTACCCCCTAAATCAGCCTGTTTACCGGCTAAAAGGGTTGTAAGAAAATCAGATAATCCATCAAGATAAGATACTTCAATATCGGTCAAAACCCTTCCATTTGCCGTAAATACACCCGTACTTGGAATAGTATTAGTTCCGCCCAAAGTAGTATTTGTTCCTGTTAATCCAGTGCAAGTTCCATTCGTAATATTAACTTTTAAAGCAATATCTCCAACACTTACAGCCGTACTACCGACCATTACTTGGCTAAATCCTATAAAATTAACCGATGTGCTACCTCCCTCATGGCGAAAATGAAGATAAGGTAAATTGGTAGCAATCGTTCCTGTTATAACTCCACTCGTCCCGACTTGCGTAACAGTATCAGTACCAATGTATAACCTTACCCCGCTCGTCCCTGCCTGCAAATACATATCGCCGGTCATGCGCCCGCCACCAATATCAACCCTGGTCGGTATACGATACCCTGTCTGCGTCTGTGCGTATGTCGTACCGCAAAGCATCAAAATTAATACAATCCCGATTAATCCATATTTGTATTTTATAATCATTGTAAAAACTCCTTTTAAATTTTTCACTTGACATTAGAATTATTTAAGCATACAATATAATTATGCTTAACTTTAAATATAGATTGTTTCCAACCAAAAAACAACAAACTATTCTCAGCCAAACACTCAACGAATGTCGTTGGTTGTATAATCATTTTCTTGAGCAAAGGAAAAACTTTTGGGAACGGGAAAGGAAATCTCTTGACTATCACTCTCAAGCGGTTTCCATCGTGAAGCTCAAACAAGAAAGAGAAAGCCTTGCAACAGTTCATTCTCAAGTGCTTCAAAACATAGCGATGAGAGTCGACCTTGCTTTTAAAGCATTCTTTCGCAGGGTCAAGGCGGGTGAAAAACCTGGCTATCCAAGATTTAAAAGTATTGGCAATTATGATTCTATTACTTATCCTCAAAAAGGATTCGAGATAACTGATAATGGTCTCAAACTTTCCAAGATAGGCACAGTAAAGATTAAATTGCATAGACAACCAGAAGGAAAAATCAAAACCTGCACCATTAGAAAATCTGCCACAGGTAAATGGTATGTGTCTTTTTCTTGTGAAGTATTGCCTAAACCATTGCCTATATCGGATAAAGCTATCGGTATAGATGTTGGACTTACTTCTTTTGCAACCTTCTCCGATGGAAGTAAAATAGAAAATCCACGCTTTTTCAGAAAGGAAGAAAAGACTCTTGTAAAAGTTCAAAGAAAATTGTCTAAAGCAGAAAAGGGAACTCTTGAAAGAAAGAATAAACGCAAGATTGTTGCTAAAGTGCATGAAAGAATATCTAACAAGAGAAGTAATTTTACCCATCAGGAAACCAGAAAAATCGTTAATCAATACGGAATAATTTGTATTGAAGATTTGTCTGTTAATAAAATGGTTCACAACCATTGTCTTTCTAAAAGTATTCACGATGCGGCATGGAGTCAATTTGCTCAATATCTTTCCTATAAGGCTGAAAGCGCCGATAGGAAATTGATAAGAGTAAACCCAGCCTATACAAGCCAAACTTGCAATGCCTGTGGACACAGGGAAGTCAAAAAACTGTCCGATAGGGTTCATAATTGCTCCTGCTGTGGTATTTCTATTGATAGAGACCATAACGCATCCTTAAATATTTTGAGACTGGGAACACAGTCTTTTGGCTTTGCCATAGAAGCCCCTTCCTATCTTTGATAGATGGGGGAGTGTTCACGGCGTATATTGATAAGTATGAGGTGTTATAATTAATCCAGTTCCGGGAACAACACTACCTATTTGATTAACTCTCCATGTCTGAATATCCGTTGTTATAAATGATGTTTGGGAACAAGTCAAGTACCCATATAATTGTCCGGCTGGCAAGGTAAATGTTACCGGTGTTCCTATTCCCGCGCCATTGCGATAAACTTCAATAATTGCATCACTTCCTAACGGAGGATTTTGTGTAAATTCATAATGAATCCCAAATAATTTTGACGCTACCGGATATTTATAACCTTGTCCAAGTATGCGACCTACTTCGAGATCACCCATTAAAAAGGCAAGGCAATCATACCGCGTAATTAAAGGTGTTACAGCATACCAAGTAATCTCTGCAAACCAATTCGAGCCGGGCATCGCCGGAACGGTTGTCCATTTCAGCTTGACAAATTCTCCAGCATCAACGGTGGTTGCAAGCGTATTATCAAGTGACCATAGATTATTTACAGGTACAGTAATATTGATACTCTGATACGTTCCATCAACTGCAAGGTCTGCAATAAGCTGTCCATCAGGAGCAAAATTATCTGTATACAATCGGATTTTGGATATAACAACATCAGGTGTAAACTTTAGAAATCCCCATTCTTGATTTAATACTGGCTCCCCGATAAATATTTTTGTCGTGATTTGTTTTTTTGTTGGCGATGCACCTAAAGAATTCAAGGCATCTATAATGCGTTGATGTGCAGTATTTATCTTATAAGCTGTCTCTGTTTGATCTGGACTTAATACAGGTATTTCGTAATCGTAGAAATCTTTTACTATCTCATAATTTATTAACGTCTCGTTGGGGCCATTCCAGTCTTCAAGGAGGGTAAGCGATGTTTCTGAAGCGGCATCAGATAAGACGTGTAATGGATCGGGATAACCTTCGGGATACAATAAATATCCTGATTCAATAAGTCTCGTCAGGAATAGTGTATCTGTTCCTGTAACCGTGCCAGACGCAGTTGTAAGGCTTATTTTGCCGTCATTTATTATAGACACTATCGGTATTCCTTAAATTTCTTGACATTATAGTAATTTTAGTGTAAGAATACTACAACTTTATTAACTTTTTTAGGAGAATTAGTTATGAGAAAATATTTATTGCCAATCGTTTTTGTGTTTATGTTTTGTTCGGTTTCAATTGCGGGCGAAAGCCTCGGCATCGTAAAACGGGGTAAGCAAACAATTACGTTTGACCCGATAGAAGTCGCTGCTGGTTCAATCGAAACACAGATAGTCATAATCAAATCAGGTGTTAGTAAAATTTTTACGAATGTCATCGGCTTTGCCGACATTGCTGGAAGCTATGGCAAATACAAACGACAACTTCCAATCACCTCCACTTTTAATAATCCTTCCCATCGTTTTACAATAAGTGTTGCATACTCAGAAAGTGATAAAAGCATAATTTGCCTACAAGAATGTTGGAACTTATCCGAGGAAAACTATGAATTTTCTGAATTAAAATTTGACTTAGAATGGTATCTTTTAAAAAACAAATCATTTTAAGATAATACATCCGCTCTTAAACTCCAATTAACTGTTATCGTAATTGCTCCAGGGTCGTATGTACCAGCGGCAGCAGTATTCCAAATTCTTCTAACACAAACAATAGAAGTATTTGAGGGTGAGTATGCTATTTCAAATTCTGTGAACGAATTTCCATTAGTATAAAGAGTAAAGGGCATTACTCTTAGCCAATCGTTAGGCGTTGTCCCGTATAAAGCAAAACCAAAAACGCTTAATTTAGAAGAACTTCCATAATTACTTAAAGTAACTACTTGTTCTAATACGGCGCCTGCTGCTATTGGAGCTGGACGTCCGGCAACTCCATCGCAGGCAACAAAGGCCGCAGAAGCATTTCCTGCGTTAATTACCTTAAATGATTCAATTGCATTCCCAGAAGCATCTTCAGAAGTGAACAAACAATCATCTGGAGATAAGGTTGTAGAAGCATCTTTTGTTGCTTTTGAAATTCTGAGAACAGGCTTTGATCCATTTTGGGTCGAAATAAATATTCGTTTTGTTGCTGAACTATCTTTCATTAAGAGAAATGCTCCACTAGAATGATCTAGAGTTAAATCTCCTCCTGTAATACTTCCTAAATCAGCCGTTAAAGCAGATAGTTTATTAAATCCCGCCTCATAGGCCGCAATTCTGAAATGCTCAGACGAAAGCATCATTAATACATTGCATTTACCAGAAGGAGCTTCTACGATCTTTGCAACTCCCACAAAGGTAGAATCTGCATCCATTTGTGCCTCTGTTTTGATTGAGAGTGTTGCTGGAGAACCAGCAGAAGTACCACCTCCTGTATAGGCAAGAAAACGTGTTCCTGTAAAACCTGTTGAAGCCATATCATTAATATAAAGATCTGTACTTCCAGCATTTGTTTTCTTCTTCATTCCAAGTCCGCTACTACCTCCTGGAATATCTACAGAAATATGAGTTGCATCTACAGCAGTAACAGTTCCAAGGAATTTATACATTGCCCACTTTTGCGGCAGATTATCTTCTGATATCCCAGGAATTGCCGTTGAATGAGTTGTCCAAGAACCTTGCCAGTCTCCTAGTTTTCTAGAGGTATTTTTTGCTCTTACTTTAAAGAAGTATTTATAATTTACTTGAGGATATTCAATGATAAATTGATTCTGAGTAGCGGTCTCATTACTCCCTCTTAACATAACCGAACCTATTTTCCCATAACAAGTCTTACCACCAGCAGTAACTTCATCTTCTATCTCTGTGAGAGAGGGAGGCGAACTAGCAGAGGTATCGTTAACTGCTCTCCAATCATAAATATACTCGGAAATATCTATAGCCGAAAGAAGAGTCCAATATCCCCTCAGATTACCGTTGGCAAGAACATTAAAACCTCGCCCTTCAACATCTAGAGGCTTTACAATGTCTTCATCAGCATCATCGTCCGTTACGCCTGGAACAATGCTTGCCGTTCCTGAGAACGTACCTGCGCCATAAGTATCATGTGGACGGACACGGACATAATAAGTTTTCTTTGGGTCAAGACCATCAATATCAACTTTGTATTGTGTGCTATCGAGTTCGTCGTCTGTGCTATTCACATTTATTGCCGACGGAACTCTTACCTTTTTTAAATTCGTTGTAAATCCAGAATTTTCGGCATACTGAACCATGAAATGAGAAATGTCGTATTCCTGGTATGGATGAATAAACTTTACACGTACACCGCTTTTCAATGCCTTCAAAACAGGACTTGTATTTGCTCCGTTTGAATCATTCATGTCTGGAGCAGGATTCGTCAACGTTATTTCACTTTCAGCAGATACGTTGCCATAGCCATTGATCGCTTGTATTACAAATCGGCATATACGATTAGGCTTACCGTAATACGTGGTATATGATGCATGAGTTGAATAATCTTTCCAAAGGTCTTTAGCCGCTTCGATATTTTGAGCAAGCCTAAAACGGTAATGATTTTCGGTTACAATTTCTTCGTGAACCATTCTATCTCGTACCAAAATAGCGCCATGTTTTACCGTGACGGGAATATCAGGAAAGTAAACAACTATCCGATACCTAAGATTTTCATAAATATTTGAAAGTCCGGCATGTTTTACATAGTTACTCGTTGAATTATCCCCAGAAAGCTTACTATCCTTGTTCCATTTAAACTCAAAGTCCGAACCAAAGACATTTAATACCGACCCTTTATTCCCGATAATCTGAATGCCACTTATAGGATTCGGTACAAACATCGCCGAATCGCCTTTTAATGTAATGGTTGCGGTAACCTCGTTATTGTTTGCAATACCACTTGGTGAAATAGATATGGCTTTGACATCATATTCCTTACCAATCCTGAGATTGCCTATTTTTACAGGCTCGCCTTTCGTACCTTTAACATACGTCCAATCGGATTCGCCTTCTTCTTGATAATAAATATCGGCGTGATGCCATTCCAAATTTCCAACTGGCGGTCTGAGATGTACTTCGATCTCTCCGAACGTACTTCGACTTTCAATAAGTACCATATTTGGGATTTCAGGCGGTACAATATTTGAGGGCAACTCCGTATCTTTCTCACTTATCGTTTCATCGGTATCGCCTGTCCATGCCGGGTCGCTGATATCATTTTTATAAACCCTGTAAACTTCCTCGTTATATTCCAATGCACCAATTTCAATAACATTGCCCCTGAATCCTTTTTGAACGCAACGGAACGTCATGTAATACGTACCAGTACCAAGAATATAAATTGAGTTTACACTTACGCTTGAAATTGAAGATGTGAAATATACTCTCGTTTGCGCTCCCGTCCCTGTAGCAGCTAAATCAACGGTTAATTCTGAGTGCGGTTGCCCATTATCTTTCCGCAATAACGCCTTATAGGTTGTGGCTATCACAAAGGTAAATGCCTTATCCATATCAATATAATTCGAACCAACGGCGATGATACGCCCTGATTGAGCTGTTAAATTCATAGTATCGTCGTGACAATAGAAGGTATCGCCCATGTCGCAGGATAAACCGTCAAGCGTAGTTTGGAAGCTCGTACTATTACGGGTATACCAGGCAAACCTAAGCATGTAATTGAGTATCTTGCGGACATACCACTTTTTGGTTAAGCCATAGAGAGCAATAGCCTTGTCCATCAACTTATTAACAGTCCAAGAACTATCTATACTTACAATGTCAGCCTGATCTGTGTTCTGTGTATAGTTTTTATCTTTGTCAAGGAATTGAGCTTGCAAGCGGTTAATATTATCGGCAAGACTCAAAGCTTCAGGTTTATAAGAGTCTTCTACAATATTACCCATACAGAACATTGCTGTAGGGGTCTTTTTGCGGTCAATGTAACAAATAGGGATTTCCCCATCAAAATAAAACTTACCCCGGAATGTAGCGCCTATTGATTGCAAGAGGTCAATTAACGGCCCCCGAAAGTCAAGATTGAAATTCAGGTTAAATCTTCTCCGTTCAGTTCCGTTCTCCGTTATTGCTTCATCTGCAAAGGCTGCCTCGGTTTTATATTTGTCATAAAACGCAGTAATTCTGTCATTAGTCAATTCCAAATATTTTCCACGTCCATATCGTTTTGACATGATAATATCAGCGCAAACGTCCAATGGATTATATGAGAACCTATTTGCCACTTCCCATGTCACATTATTATCTGTAATAGTTCCAATATCAAGCCATGTCGGCTCAGAACTACCAGTTTGTGCATTGCCAGCAACCGACCTTACCCGGTATAATGTATTATCCCATACCGTAGGCCGCCTGAATTGTCCCACAGACATCGCCGTTGAAGCCGCCCACACATTACTAGCATTCTGTACATCGGCCACCGCCTTGCCCTGTACCATGCACGTAATATTCTCAATTGTAGTATTGATTTTTTCATTCATCTTCAGCCGGAATCCAAGCAACGACTCATAAGGATACTCCATTGCGTCATTGTCCATTTCCTGTAAGGTAAGCCATCGCATCTCGTTTTGACCATCTTCTTGGTTATCAATGTCGTTAAATGTTTTTCTTACCTGGATTTCATATTTTGCATAATCAAGAGGCTCTTTGTCTGGCAAATGGTGCGTAAGTCTATAGCTTGCAGTAACGGCATGACTCGGAGACGCTTCTCCAGCAAAAAAGTTGTTTGCATTTCTGTTACGATAAGTTATCGTAAAACTTACCGGATTTGAAGCAGTCTTTGTGGGGCCTGTATATTTTTCTTTGCTCGTATCGAATTTAATCTTTACGCGATATTTATAATCATACCTGTCTTCACCTCCTATGTACTGATATGTTGTTTCGTCTTTTTCATATTCAAATTCAATGCTTTTACCCTCTTCTTTGGGTAATGTCCAAGCATGAGACACTCCCTCTTTATGCGTGGTAAAATTCAATTTATACCTATCTATCCTGTCTCGCCCTGACGGTTCTTTCTTTTTCAACCCATGCTGTCCTAAATCGTTTCCGAATTCAGTATAATAAGTACCATCCGCATTTACTACATAGGCATATTTGGCATTCTTTTCTACGATTATTTTTAATCCTGAGTCAGCCGTATCATGTAAGGTTTTTGTCGTATCAGTATAAGTTGTTGCCCACGATCCCCCGACCTTTCTCCATCGTATTTGATAGCCACACGATTTCTTTTGGTATCCTTCTTTTTTGTCAATGCCATAAAGCCCCTTTTCCCAACCAACCGTTACGGCAAAACTTCGGACTTTATTATTTGTTGTAACTGCTGGACACCAACTATCATCATAATCAAGTAATGTCCCACTACCACCATTTAAGTCTCTTTGTTCGGTAACGTTTTTCCCAAAAGGCGGCATTATACTTAATGGCGTTGTTCCGTCCTCTTTATATCCAAGCTGCCAATCCTGTTTAATCGTAGAACCGTTGACATGGCTTTTCGTTACCCTACATCCGGTTAATTGCCATTCCCCGCCATTTGCTACTATGCCTTCGTATCGTACTACTTCATAGTGTCCCTTAGTTCCGTCTTTGTAAATTAATACATACCCAGGCTTTGTTGCGCTTACAGTCGGACTTTCCTCGTTATTGGCATTTCCCTGAAATGGATGTTTATTGTTTCCACCGTCATAATCAAAATTAATTGTTACATTGAATCCCGCGGAAATTGCTCCTGTTAATGCTCCCTTTTTACTATTTCTGCTTTCATAAATTAATTGGTTTGTCCTGCCTCCCGGCGCCCACCACATACGCAAGCCCTTGCCCTCTTTATAAGCAGATGCTATACTTTGATCGTTTACTCTTATTCCCCATACACCCGTAGTTTCTTCACCCAAACTACACAAAATTTCGGTTTTGGTGTGATTGTCGCCACCGTGTTCATCACTTACAGCGTAGGAATATTTGTTAATAATTGATGGCGGTATTCGATGTTCACCATAAACAGTATTTTTTGGTGTGCCGGGTTGAATACTGTTTATCATTCCATTTTCGTGATAAGTCGAGCTATCGAAAATGGATTTATGAGTTTTGGCGCGGTTAAGATAGGAAAGGGCAAGATTTAAACCCATACTTACCGCCATGAATGATAGCGATATTATTATCTGAGTTCCATATATTGCCCAGAATGCTATTAACGGAGGTACTACAGCCATTTAATTTCCTAACATTTTCTCAAAATTAGACATGAATTTATTACAGGTTTCTAAAGAGGGATTCTTGATAAAATCCAATCCCCCGGCTTTATCACATCTTGAATTCAATATCGTTTTAAATAAACATTTATCGCAATTATAATCTTTCAAAAGATATTCTTGGCACATAGGACAGTCTTTCCAAGTCGCTTTAATTGCCGAACCATCATCCCAAATACATGGTATTCCAGGATATGCCTTGTGTCCCTCAAAGAAGCGATTTTTTACATTTACCGTCCAATGGTTTACGCAAGCATTTACTATATCCCTTTCCTTTTGCGTTAATGCCATTATATCGTTATCCTTTGTATCGGTTTTGCCGGAATCCCTTGATATGCTTGCGCTCTAAGATTTGGCAACAAAACATCATTCTGGTTAAAATGTGCTTTACATCCATTTGCAGTGTCGATGCCTTTGTCACATTTTGTTGCATTTGCATTTGGGTAATTCGTTGTATCTAGTGTGCCGCCAAGATTATAATATTTTGTATAAAATCCACAGGCTTGGGCGGCTACTGGGTCAGTTCCGTCTTTATCAAAATCCCAGCCACATTCATTCTTACCTCTAATTTGTAGTGGTACTTCAGACATTGTTTCGGCAAAATAAGATTGAATCTGAAATTGTGCCTCAGATTTGGGAGCGGACGCACTCGCTATACGGTACTTCCACCGGAAAACCCTATCAGCGGCATCGGATAGCAAATTATCAAGCACGCCCGTTATGAATACTTTGTTGCCCCTTACATCGTTTTGACGGATATAATCTCCTATGCCTTTATCAATATTAGTGATCCTGATTGTTTGCGATTCAAAACGTCCTTCCGTATTTTGTTGTCCTATAGCATCCAACTGTATCGGGAAAGCCGTATAAGTAGCAGCTTGCCAGGCATTGCTGGAATAGGTAAACCAGGCTATGTTGCTTTCATGTCCAGCATATCGCAAAATAGTTGCATCGGTAATAAATATTTCAAGCAATGTAATCAACTTCGGCTGTTGAATTTTGAAGGCTTCTGTTAATAATGCTTGTGTTGGCATAATTTTAGGCTACCGTAATAAGTTCAACCTCAACATTTTTATCGTTGTCACCTTCCCACTTTTCAATATAATCATCACTATCAAAACGTACTGTATAAGCAGTATTTTCCAAATAAGTAGCCACTGAATAAGGCGTAAAAGTAAAACTTGCTGAACGACCTTTTCCAGTATCTATGTAAAATGTTTTCAAGGCACTCAAGCTGGTTTCTCTGTTGTATTTTAACGTCCATTTCCTTCTAGGCGTGGCAATCTTTGCAATATAACGATGATTTAGCGATCTCATTATTGTTACTGTCGTTGAATATCTCTTATAACTATCCAAGCTTAATTTCAGCGTATCCATATCAAAACGTACAAGGGTTTCTGCCCCACCGAAAAGATAGGTATAACTTATTTTGAAATTATCGAACATGCCCTTTCTAGCATTAAAGAAGGTAACTAAATTGTCCCTTTGTGTTTGCGTCATATTCCACAAATCAAAGGTATATCCAACTACTTCGATTTCATATTCGACACGTCTCTTTTCGTATACGTTATCAATATCATCGGATACAAGGGATTTACGGCGGGTTAATTCATGTACTGGATGTTTCGGGGCGGGGCATGTAGTTTGCCAACTTGCAGCGGTCCCGATTTCGGCATGAAACAAACTGCTTTGTTTGATAATGTCGGTATGGAATGAGATTTCTTCAATTATTGGAAATGCGGGTTTTAGGCTGTATGGATAGGCCAAATCAACTCAATCCTTTCACGTCTTGCCGGAGATTGTTATCACGGAAAGACTTTCTTACTCCCTCGTTGATGCGCTTCTGAAGTGTTGGGTCATCAGTAATGTAATAGTTGAAAGTATTGTTTGTAGTACCTCTGGCAGTAGTACCTACATTATTACGATAACCAGTGAAAGAGCTTCCGTTACTCCCTGCGCTATTACCTCCACCAGATATAACACCAGTACCTACTGCTTGCCCTGCGTTTGTAAATAGATTCAAAAAAAACTTGGCTGGATTAAATTTCAATCCAAGTGTTTTTAAGAATTCTTCAGCAAAAGAATCGGACAAAATTCTTGCACTTAATTTTAAGGCACTGGTTAATGCGCTTTTTGCGCTAAATTCATTGGTAATTAAATCGTATAGCCCATTTGATATTGTGGTTTTTGCACCAAAACTAAAACCCTCACCAAGACTTGCACCAAGTCTATAACCGATAGTATTTTTCATTTCCGCTTCTTTGGCCGCCCATCCCGCCTCAATTGCCTTGTATTCATTATCTACAAGCTTTTCAAGGCTCTGGCCGTTTACAATTACATTGTTAATATGTTCATCAGCTTGCTTTAAACCTTCAAGAATTGATTTACCATAATTATCGGCGGCCTTTGCCATATTCTCATCCCACTTCTTCCAGTATTCATCAGTTTGTGCTATGGCTTCTTGTACGTCCTCTTCTTGTGGGATAATTTTTACCGTACCTTCAACACCCAGCATTTTAGAAATACTATTAAGATGTTCTTGTAATGCCTTTACTTTTATTTCTGCATCAGTAAATTGGTCTGCAAGGAAACGACTCGGCTCACGCTCTCCTGCCTTTACGGCTTCAATCGCCTCTTTTAATTTATTATATTTCGGCAATAATTCATCAAGTGCTTTCTTACCCTTCTCGTATTCATCAACAAGTTTTGGATATTTTTGTGCTCCTATTGCCCTGTCAAGTAAATCCAATCCAAATATATGTGCCTTGATTTGATCTGTTCCATCAATAAGGGAAGTTTTAAATTTTTCTATTTTCTCATTTAGTGTTTCATACGAAACACCCACCCGGTTGACAATCTTTTCCCCGGCTTCCATTGTAGCATTAAGAAATGCTTGCCTGCGCTCGACATCAGTTAAATTGTCTTTTGCTTTCCCCATTGTACCCGCAAGTTTAACAAGATACTTATCATAATCGACCAAAATACCTAAATTATCCAAAATCATCTTGGATTGTCTCGCTACGCCAAGTGTAATATCTTCATAAGCAGCGACCACTGTTTGACCAGTGACTTTACTGGATGCCTTTGCTATTTCCATCAGGCGTGGCAATATCTTCGCATCTAAACCAAGAAGTATCGACCTCCCCGCCGTTTCAATCGCTCTCTGAAAAGTTATTGTTTCGTTCGATGCCCTTTTCAATTCAGAAATTATTTTCGATGAACTTGAACCAACCGATCTGGCAAGATTGTCAAAAGATATTCGTTTTTGTTGTTGCTCAACCGCTCCGGCAAATTGCTGAAAAGCCTTTTCTAAAATGGCCAAAGCTTTACCAGCAAGGTAAATGCCAGCGGATAAACCAATAGCACGGTCAAGCATCGCCCACTTTGCCGTTATCCTGTCAATCGGACTCGTAAGACTATTAGTAGCTTCCTTTATACCTGCCGCCGTATCATCCGTAGCACCAATTGAATACAGTACATCATATTGACTTTTTGCTTTAGCCATTATTCGCTAATTTTTCTCGCTCTTGTTTTAGTATTAAAAGCAATTTCCATTGTTCATCTGTTAATTCGTGCCGATCAAGCTGGCATCCGGCATCTTGAAGACTCACATAATGTACGAGCTTGTAAATAATTGGTTCGCTGGCTTTTTGTTTGTGGACACAGGCTGGACATATTTCTTTTTCTGCGAACTCTTTGGGGTTTTCCTCGAAGGCTTTGCATTCTTTACAATCAAGGACTTTCGATTGCTTAATCAGCAGACGAAAGTCCTCTTTCAGTTTTTTATGTCAATTTGTGCATCTAATTCAAGCTTTGCAACGATGTCTTGTTTCCAGTTCGCCGGGATTGCATCTTTGCGGTCAACGGTAACAATGCCTGTTTCGTCTTCAAGATTTTCAACACTCACAAGCAAGGAATCAAAATAATCTTCAAGCAATTCAAGCCGTCCCTTGATATCCTCTTTTTTAATATCAAAACGTTTTGCTTGGAACTCGTTCACTTCTTGATTTGTTGGTCGCCTTAATACAAATATTACCTTTTCATTTCCAATATTTACCGTAACGGTTATTTTATTTTGTAGTTTCATAATTCTCCTTTAATTTTACTTTCCGCATCAGGCGCTTAAATAGGCGGCCTGTGCCGTGTACACTTCGAGGATCACTGCCGCATTAGTTCCATCTTCCTCGCACTCACAAATAAAATCGCATGTAAGTTCGTCATCTACGCCTCCAACCGGAAGCGGCGCCTCCCTGATATGAAATCTCGGTATAATCAAGTGCATACCATAATAATAATCAGTACCCGTGCCGGCTGCAACGATAGCCCCTTTTAAGTCAAATTCAATCGCACACGGATTTTGATTGATGAAATAATCAAGTTCGGTTGAATCGCTAAATAATAAAGAGAATTTTAAATCTTGCATCCTGCGGCCATAATCACAATCTATGTAAACCCCGCCGCCACCGAAACCATCTTGGGGTTTAAGGTTGTTATTCCACATCCATTCAAACGATTTGAACCTCGTATGCAACGTATCCGGTGTTGCGCTGGATATATTTTCCAAAGCCTGAGTAAGAGTGGCATCAAGTGATATGTTTGCTCCCGTCTCCATCCATACCTTACAATTTGATAACTTCATCCAGCTTTCAGAAATCTTTGCAGCCATAGCTGTAGCAGAGGTTGCCCTTGTACCAGAACCAATAAGAGCAGCTTCTAATTGTGCATATCCCCCAGCTTCACCGCTTAATTTCAGGGTATTACATTTCACTCCTTTATAGGCATATTGCAATCCACCTTTGAGATGTTCAGCTTGTATAGATGGTAAAGCCGTTCCGTGTGCAACCGGCGTTATCTTGTGCCGATACGATGCTAAGGCTTCATCTTGTGTTATTGTTTCTGCACCCAAAGCAAGCATCCCAAGCCCTGCCAACGTATTGGGCTTACATTCTGCTTCTGTATAAACCAATTCCACACGCTGATTTGTAATTTCCTGAGTATTGCCATGTTCATAGTTTGTTACCGAACCCTTGTCGTTCTTGATTTCATCCGGCCATTTCGGGTCAAGTAAAAATCCTGACATACCACAGGCATTTGCAGCGCTCATCGTTACGCCTGCGTCATAGGTCGCTTCTTTCTTAAAAAGCGACATCATCAATTCTTGCTTCCACGCTTTTTTTGTAGAACTCATTTGATTACCTCTTAAAAATTATGTATTTGTATAGGGATTCCACGGATCGGTTAAGAATATAATTGTAAATTTCATTAGAATTGAACCAAAATATTTATTTGCCTGATCGGTTTCGATTTCAGGCGCATCGCCGTAAATAATATCTTCGGCAAGTCCGCTCAGGCATTGCCCACCAATTGTATTTTGTGTGCCGATACACTTAATAACATCGGCAATACATTTCCGCATCGTTGCCGGAACGGTTGAACCCGAAACCTTTATCTCGATTTCAACGTCAAGATTATGTTGGTGTTTACCGATTGCAATATCGGTTTTGCCTGGCTTGTCGCGGAATACAAGTCCCGGCAATTCGTTTTCTTCAAGCGCCGTTGGCCGCCATTCATAGACATTACTTCCAAGATTTGTCTCATATCCATTGACAACGGTTATCGTTTGTAAAAGTGTTTTAAAGGCATCGACAATATCTTGATGAATTGAATCTGTCATAGGGCATCCCTCGAAAGCATTAACGTCACAAGCCCAGTTCCGTCAGTATGAATGCCAGTTACATAGTAAGTAACGGAATTAATAATCAACGTTGCCCCGTGTTCAAGCCCTGAAATATCACTTGCCCTGACTATAACCTGCGGATCGGTAGATTCTATCTCGCCCGTAGCAAGATTTATTCCTTTGTAGGCATCATCGAATATACCCACAATGCTTGTGGAATTATAGGTTACAGTAACCGCAAATTCATTTGAATTCAGGAATGTAGGCAAGTCGCTCGTAATATCAGACTTTAACGTCATCCTTTTTCTTTTCCTTTGAAGCTTCTGTTTTACATGGAACCATATCCTTTCCGTGAACCTTCGCTAATTCTCCATCATATCCAAACGTTTCGCCCTTTTTGAACTGGACAGATTTTAAAATCTCGTACTTATTATCGCCCAGACTTTTCAAACAATGCTGCCTACTTTGATATTGCTTGTTAGTTAACTCCACGATGCCAGTATGCAGATTAACCCAAAATACTGTGACTAAATATTGTTTCATAATTCCCTCATATTAAGGGGAATGGCTATTAATTTCAGCCATTCCCCGACCTGAATAGTTTATAACATTGTCAAGTAACAACCATGCTGCCACATTCCGTAACCTACGTTACCAGAGGCATATAAACCGTAATGATGTTTCCTATGATAGAATTCCAACTCACTACCTTCAGCCACAGCAGTCACCTCTACCGCCGATTCTTCCTGCCTGATAAAAGGTTTCGTTCTTCCATCCGTTCTGAAAACTGCAAAAGAATCAGTCCAAGTCAGTCTTGGATTTGGAGCAATATCAATCTTGATGTTATTAAAGTTCGGTAAAGTATTCGTTTCTCCGGACGAAAAAGTTTGATTCTTTACTGCTGCAACGGCAATATTCCACAAAGGTACAGGGAGCATAACAAGAAAGTTCCGCGCAAGTTCATTTATCGGCTCACCCTGGTCATCTTTAAAAGTATAAAGCTGTTGAATTGCCTTCATAATGCAACGATTCATTTCTTCCACACTTGGAACAGTAATAGAACCGTGCTGACTTACCGCCAAAGCAGAAATATCAACCGTAATATCATTATCCTGAGTACCTGAATCACCCTCAGAATGATCTGTATCGAAATAGTATTGCCCGTCGTAGCAAACAGTAGACGGAGCATTAAGCAAGAGAGTGGACAGCAATTTCATCCAATGTGACTTTGCCCTATCAACTTGCTCACCAATTCTGATTTGTAATTGACCTGTCTTATCACGCCTTAAATCATCAACACTGATTTCAAGAGTTGATTCAAAAGGTTTATTCTTGATCGTGATACCATCATCCCTCAAACCCTTAGCGTTACGACCTCCAATCCATTCCCTCATCTGTGGCGACATACCTAACCATTTATAATCCTCAGATGCTTGATCTGATGGAGAATAAAAAGACAATGAGTCTACCCAACTACCCATTGCCTGTTCGAGCAATTCATAGTAAATACCTATGATTGCCCTGCTACTTAATACTTCCATACCCATATTTTAGCCCTCCATAATTTTATTGCCTTACATTAGGCAGTTATCGTATCGAATTCGACAATACCAACGCCGGAACTTACAAAACGATATACAAAACCCACTTCTGAGTTAGACCCAGCCGTAAGCGTGAATGTATTATCATCGGAAGCATATACACGCTTACCGAGATCACCTACCACAAGACCGGAAATGGACAATTGTATGCGTCCTTTTGCTTTTACCCGGACATTTACATCTGCAGCGGCTCCCGTTGCATTATCAGCTTTCTTATCGGCAAAACCTTTAAATTTATCACCCGCCACCAATGGGCGGGCATGGCCGGAGGCATTATCTCCGACAGCAGCACCAGCATATATAATATCGCTAGCAATAACTGGTAATTCGTTAATGTCGCCAAGTTCAAACACCCTGGTAGCATCGGCAGCTAAAGTCGTCATATTTTACTCCTTATCGAAAATGTGTTTTACGAATTAAGCACTTTTGGCTTTACTCAGAATCCTTACCCTGCCGGCCTCAGATGCCTTTTTGTAGGCAAGATAAGAATTAAAAGAGGTAAATTCGGTTCTGATTTCCGAACTTTTATCCCATTCTGCTTTTGCCCTTTCCTCGACTGGCAAATTTGGGTCAACTCCCTGAAATAGTAAAGCATCTGTATTTGATGGTGTTACTGGCCTTATCGCAGAATCTTCCAGCGTCTGCATTCTTGTTTTTCTTTTTTCCTTTTCTGCGTTCAATACCGCAATGGCAGCCTGTTCTCCAGTCGTTTTGCCGTCTGCTTTAAATTGTGTAATTAAGGCTTCATGTCCAGGCAATAATTGAGATTCAACATCTTTAATTCGTTTTCTTTCTGCCTCTGCCCCGGCGTTAAAGCCGTTTATATGCCCTTCTTTCTTGCCTTTGACATCACCATCAATACACCCCTTTGCATATCCCTTGTCTTCAATTGCTTTAAATACTTCGGGGAATTTCTCCGCTAATATTTCGGGTGTCATTGAAGTTATTTTGAAATCAGTTGTCATTTTGTTTTACCTCCATAAAGTTAAATCATAATCGCTCGCTCACCGGCGGCATTCAAATCAGCAATCAAAGCATCAAGCGTGGAAACACCGTCCACAAGCCCTGCCTCAATTGCTTGCTTACCAATAAATACACGACCATCAGCCATGTCGGCCAAGACCGTTTCAACATTTACTCCTCTGAATTTTGCAATGTCATCAACAAAAACAGAATAGACATAATCGAGATGTCCTTGTATTGTCTCTCGACCCTCTTGTGTAAGTGGAGCATATTTAGAAGCAATCCTTTTGTACTTGCCCGCCACAAGTTCCGTTGTCTTGATTCCTTGCATTTCCTCGGATTTAGACACATCTGTATGGGTAGTTACGACACCAATTGAACCAACTTGAACAACATCACTGGATATAACAACCGCATCAGCCGCCGCGCCTATCCAATATGCAGCACTTGCCATCATATTGTCGGTAAATGCAATAATCCTTTTCTGTTTTCTTGCCTCAAAAACCTGACTTGCCAACTCCGGTATTCCTGAAGATGTTCCACCAGGTGAATCAATATTAAGGATCACCGCCTTGATAGATTCATCTTTCATAACTTCTTGTAAATCTTTCGAAATTAATTCTGTAGACATGCCTCCAGAAATCTCTGTAAAGAGATTCATCTTTTGTGCAATCACACCCTCAAGACTTATAACGGCAACATTTCCGAAAATCTCAAAGCGCTTAGGCTCATTTTTAAGTGGTTTACCGATTCTGGCTTCAACACCCTTAATATCTATTTTCTCCCCGCGCAAATGAGTAATATAGATATTCTGTATTTCTCGCAATTGGACTGGCAAAATTGCCCAGGGTGAGTTCATTACGTCTAAAAGTCGCATGTTAAGCGCTCCTTATGGAGTACCCCAGATGAATGCAGTACCAACGTAATCTGATGTAGACGTTGCACCTGTCAAGTTATAGGCATAAAAAGTAATATTTGCCCCACTAATTGTATACTCAAAACCTGCCGTAGTCGTGCCTGTGCTTGTCGTGCTTGGCATGAAAGTACCCGCAGTTACAGTACCAAGACCACTGGCAACGGTAGCCGATCCACTCGTAATTGTTACACTCTTAATTACAAGTTCTTTGCCTGGGCTATCTGTTACAACTACATTTGCCTTTTCACCGGCAAATACTTTACTGGCTATCGGTACAAATCCGACAAGCCCAGCAATCAATAAAATACAAAATAACTTTTTCATCTTCTACCTCCCATAAAAAATTTGAAAGATTTACCGTGTTTGTTTAAATAATCCGTCTGCACTCACAGTTCCGCTTCCCGTTGCACTCGATATTTTCCAACCTACCCTTACCTTTGTACAGCCTTCACCAAATGGTATTACTTCACCAATTGAATGTAATGTTACAGGCCCCGCAGTGGTAGTACCATAATCCACGGTATAAATATTAGAAAATGTTGTTGATGAACCACCCTGCCGCTCAATTCTGGCTGTTATTGTACCGGAATTCCATGTCGGTATTTTTAAAGTTATCGAATTATCATTATATGGAGTAATGTCAATCCAACCATCAGTAGTAAGCGTCCCACCAGCATTGTTATAAACAAACGATGTACTTGTTAAAGCATAACTATCAAATATCTGGGCAGTCTTCCAATTTATCCCTAAATCTTGATCTTTCGATGTTGTTACACCTCCTTCGGTATCTGCATATAATACTTGAGTTGCAAAAAATAACATCAACAACATCAACAACGGGATTATTCTTTTCATTGATCCGTTTCCTCCATATTTTTTTGATTATCTTCCATCATAGGTTTCATTTCTGATTTATTTTTATCTTGTACCTGGACAAATCCAAGTTCTTTTAATATTTGCCGTTCCTTGCGTATCTGTGGCAATTTTTTCTCCCAGTCTGTGCCTGTTAAAGCCGCCGTTTCTTCCGCAATACTTGACATTGATATATTTATTCTATCCGTGGCCGCCTGTACTTCTTTTGTTTCATCGATCATGCCCCGTGTGGGGCCAACCCAAGTAGTCCCAAGGTATGCCCGCCTGATAATTGGATCATCGAAATAACCCGGAGCATTAATTCTCCCTGATGCCACTTGCTCATACATCCAATTTTCGTAAACAATTTGGCAAAAATTATCCCCAACTAATTTCCGCTTTTTCATAAATACTTTCCAGGCGGCCAAAAGTGAAGCCCTTGCAGCCGAATAACTAGCCGTAAAATGCTGAATCAACACCTCATATGGCATTTCCAATGCCATGCCTATTTGCCGTAATATGGCTTGTACGAATGGATCAAACAAGGCATTAGGACGACCAGGGTTTACTGTCGATACATCCTCACCAGGTCGCAAATCAATAATAGCGCCTTCACCAAGTTTATAATCTTCATCGGCGGTCGTTCCTCCAACTTCAGCAGTTGGGGCCATAGGCGATAATGCTGGGTCGCCTGATTCAGATTTTACAAAAACGGTTAGACAAGCGGCTATAACAGCCGCTGAAATTTCCGCCTCCGTATATCTTCCAAGCTGTTTTAACGGCTCAATGATAGGAGCAAGATAAGGCACTCCCCTTGTTTGACCTATTCGTATCATATCAAATAGGTGGATAACATTTCTAAGTCCTGTTTTGGGGTTATATGTAGGAATCCTATCCCATTCAGCTACTTTAGTATAAAGAGTATTATTTGGATGTATCCTTGCCACATGATAGGCTATAGGTACGCCGTTTACATCTTTTTCAACTCCCCCTGACAATTCTTTTGTATCTCTCTCATAGCGCGGATTCATTATCCTTTCAGATTCAACAAGTTGTATTCTAAAACCAAATGGAAAATCTCTTGTTTGTTTTTGGTAAGGTAATATCGCAAAAACATCGCCTTTTGTAAGCATCGAACGAAATGCCAATTCTTGCATACCTAAGAAATTAATCGTTCTGGATAAATCACAGTCTTTCGATTCAGAAAATAAAGCCCATTCACGCTCAATTTGTACCTGTAAAGCATCAGCAGCCTCTTCAGTGATGTTTAATACACGCCAGTCAATATTAGATTGTAAAGTTAAGCCAGTACCAATAACATTTGTCACATTGGTATTAATTGCACCAACTGCAACCGGATTATTACGAGCTAAATCATCGCATCTATTACGTAGTGTTGGTAAATCCGGTAGTATTGCGCTATCGGCATCAAGGCCCCTGGGATTATATTCAGCAAGGGCGCGCTTATATTTACCCGCCCCTGTATAACCACCAGATAATGCCTCAAATGTAGCCCTCCGTGCCCTTGAATGGAGCCGTTCCGCACCTTTTTTGGGATTGAAATAATCCACAACCCTATCAAGCATGGTTTCTTTTATGACTATTTCCCGCCCAGCAACTCTAAATGTTTTTTTCATGTGTTTTTTACCATGACGGCATTGCCCCTCTAACTCGTATGCCTCCACGCGTGAGCCGTTTGACCATATTATCCCAGTAGGTTATGTTATTCCTGATTTCAGCGGCATTTGCCCTGGTCAAGGCACGCCCAGCTATTGAATATGCCTGTCCAGAAGCGACTGCAATGTCTGCATTAAGCCATTCAGTTAAATGCGTTTCGGCCTGTGAAAGCGTAATTCCGGCCATTTTTTACCTCGAATAAATATCTACCTTGCTTACTAATCGCCTTTGCCTTTGTACCTGTGGCATCGGTATATTATGTTTGACCTGTTCTACTTCAGCTTTGTATCTCGTAGACATCAATTCCAGCGCCTGGCTTACTGTATTATTTGGATACGATCTGGCAAGCACAATATAAAGAGCGGCTATAGCATATACTGTCATGTCCAATACCTCATTTCTTTGATGTTCAGACTTAACCCATTCAGTATATGGAAATCCCCTCTTGTGTTTAGTGATTTTCTTCTCTGCCGTTAATTGTCTGAAATATTCTTCGTCAAATTCCAAAAGAAAGTGCATATATCCAGGCCCCGGTTCTTCGATTGTTAATCTACCAAAAATCGTATCCTTTGCCGTATCCGTTCCGATATGGTAGAGATAAATTCCAGGTATATTTTTTGATGGTTTGCTTACGATAGGCGACCCATGTTGATTTGATCCCTTAATTGCCCAAATATTTCTTATTTGTCGTGTTCGCACAAAGTCATAAACCTCTTTTGAATTGTGGCCGCCCGTATCTATTGCAGTAGCCGTGATTTTCCACGAATAACCGGAAAAATGTCGGTAAGTCTTAGATAAAAATTCGTCAAGATGCTTCCAGACCTCTTGTTTCGATGGATCGCCATATAAAATCTTGTGTTCTATTCCCCAGGATTCCTCGGCCATACCCCAGCCAGTTACGGCAACTTCGATACGGTCGCCCTGGACATCAGCCCCAGCCGTGAGGATAACTACTTGCTCCGGTATCAATTCTTTGCTATAAGATTCTCGGCGATTAAACAATAAATTCGAACTAACCTTCTCTCCGCTTTCTTCCCATGTTTCGGCAAGACGTGTATTTGTCCATTTTTTCATAAGTACAGGATCATGATTTTTTTTCGCATGTAAAAATTCCCGAACAATATCCGCCCACGATAAAAAACCCAAAGGACTATAGAGAGAAGATAAATGATAACCTCTGTATCGATGACCTGGATTACTGGGAATCCACTCCCCCTGTTCAAGCATATACGTTTTGAAATATTCCTCAAATAATACGCCGCAATTTATGCAACGATATCTAACACTATCCTCGTTGAGTTTATATTTATCGTGTTCAAAAATAATCCCGCTCCACATCAACACTTGTTTTTCGTGGCAATGCGGACAGGGGACGTAAAATTTTCTTTGGTCTGAATCCTCGTATTCTTGTTCGATTCTGCTTGTGCCTTTATTCGTGGGCGTACTTTCAATGTATATTTTCCTGTTTCCAAAGGCATCTGTTCTATTTTTTGCCAGCCCGCACGGGTCGCCCTCGTCTTCTGTGTCGGGTGGATAACCATCAACATCAGAAAGATGAAGATTTTTGATTGAAACGTTACGGAAAGATGCCCCGCTATTCGCACCGACCAGCATAATTATTCCACCGACAAACTCTTTTACGAGTGTCGTATTACCGGAATCCCTGGACTTAGCCTCACGGATTCTTTCCCGCAATACGGGCGTTTCTTCAATCGTAGGCGCTATTTTTTGCTTTGAATGGCGATTAGCCATATCCACAGTAGGTAAGACCACCATTATAGGCGCTGGGCATAGATGCACACAATAACCGAACCAATTATTACCCCCTTCAGTAGCGCCAAGCTGAGTGGCTTTCATAAATTTAACTTGTTCGACCGGACTTGTAACGCTCAGACAGTCCATGATCTCTTTCATGTATGGCATTCTGCTTGTGCGATACCGTCCAGGCTCGGCAGACGACCGCTTAGGCAATATTCTGAATTGGTCAGCCCATTCGCTTACAGTGAGTACGCTATCCGGGCGCAACCCAAAACCAAAACTCTCATTTCTGTCTTTTCTGGCCTTTTCTTTGATGTCCATTTTTTGTGTACCAATAAAAAAAGACCTATCAACTCGTTTGAGTTAATAAGTCTTTCTCTTTTTTAAAACTATTTTAAAACTTAATTATTTTTAGGCTCGACCAAATCCCCTGCAATCGTTTCCAAGCATTGTCGTATTTCTTTCTCTAAAATCTCATGTGTCTTTTTTGGGTCACGCTCGGCAGCGATTATTGGAGCTACCCGACCAGGAATATTAAGCAATTGGTCTCTCAATAACCTGCCACTCTCAAAAGCCGCATCTTTCACGTCTTTTGCCGGTACGAGCGTTTTCATAATTTCCAATACTTCGAGTTCTGCTTTTTTTGCCTGTGCTTTTGTAAGTCTGAGCTTTTCGACCGCAATATTGGATTGGCTATCTACCACCTCAGCCCTTGCCTTTTCTAACATCGCCTTGCAAGCCTTGACTACATCGTGTTGATTTTGCTTTATAGGCGTCGGCAGATCGCCATTCTTAACCATTTCCCCTATGTATTGTACAGAACAACCGTATATTAAGGCTAAGTCTTTAGTGGTACAAGTTTTCATGCTGCTTTCTTAACCTTCACAAAGCCCCTGACCCGCGCCAGGAACTCACTTTTAAATATACGCTCAAAATTTTTCTTTGACGTATCGAATATAACTTTAGCGATACGCCTTGAACTATACATCTCAGGCAAGGAAATCGTAAATAATGCCTTACGTGGGTATGCCTTGTAAACCTTACCAGAATATCCTGTACGCTCAATAGTCTTACCCGCCGACTTATCAGTCTCCATTACCCACTTGTTAGGACTGCCCTTTGTCCAGGGCGCAATGAATGCCCTTTGCAATAAGAAACGATGCCCTCGCTTGATCTCGACCGTGACCCGTGAAACATTTTCTTTAGTTTCAATCAATCCGACTTTTGTATTTTTAGCTGCAAAGAGATACAAACCCAAGCGCGTTCCTCGAATGTAGAGCGATGAAAACAATTTGCTTGCCGATGCTTTATTTACTACGACTTTTGCGGAACCGTCTTTGTATTTAAAATCCTTTGCCTTCAAGGTATAAACGGATTGTATTTCCTTGCGAGATGCAGTATTTGCCATAGCCAATGTTTTGTTAAGAGCGCTTACCATTGCACGTTGTCCAGCTTTTGGAAATTCTTTGATACTGCCCATTAGCCGTGTTACATCGGTTTTGACGCTTACTTTTACACTACTCATAACGTCCTATAAACTTTCATAACTTTTACAAGATGCTTACGGTACTCGTAGTAAATATTCATGAGTTCTACAGCAAGCTTACCGTTTGTCTTTCTAATCCACATCGGAATTTTGCCATATCTGAGTAAGTCTCGAATTGCTTGATTTGAAAGGCCAATATCCTCGAACCGACCGTACAATACTTCAAAGTTGTCTTTTGCGATTTTTAAAGTTTGCTGGTCAATTTGCAAAGATATTATCCAATCTGAAAAGAGGGACAGTTTTTACAAGAATACCGGAGAACTTTAACCGTTCATAAGTCTATAACACTATTCCTGTCAAATGTCAAGAACCTTTTTTTGTTTCCATAAATTCATATATCGCGAATCATCCATAATAATCCTTTCTACCAAAAATTAAAGGGCGTTTTAAAAATTTCAAACTAGGTAAATCCTGCAGTCGTTTCGTCCCTGTACGCAAAAGGTCGCTGGAAGTACCTTTTATTATTATACTTACAAACGTCTGATAATATCATCATCTTACTTATGACTTAATGTTTATAATTGTAAACGTTTAGATTTAGAAGCATAGAAAATTTCCTCAACATGGGAATACTAACATGTAGGAGTGAGAAAAGATAAGTAAAATTGTTCTCTATCTTCTGAGATGTCCTTACCGGAAAAGGTGAAAGCATCCTCGATAATAGATTTATTGTATCCCTTTGGGGAGCCAGGATCACGTCTAAACGATTTGAGATAGTTTCTGGCGACCTTAGATGTTGAT
>ERZ1292625.1172-Hain-H41-01um-R1-1172-length-33348-cov-9_pt1 | contig 27179 bp, 39 predicted proteins | sample MGYA00564400_ERZ1292625 | MGnify/ENA primary metagenome ERZ1292625 (study PRJEB36523, sample SAMEA6512639) | groundwater metagenome | collected 2019-01-08 | study: AquaDiva: Metagenomics assemblies of 32 groundwater samples | reverse complement strand
TCTGAGGTGGGCCAGCTTGAAGCATCAGGGGACGTCAGCAAGGACTTCATGGCTGTCTGGCCTAAGCTCCATACATACCTGCAGGAGCTTGGACTTGACTGTTCCGAGTCAGCGGCAGGCATGGCATTTAGCGCAGGCTATGGTGCAGCGCTAGCCTACTGGTGTCCACAGGCTCTGGATATCGAGTGGAAAGAAGCTGCAATGGGGCTGAAATCTTCAACCGCTGGGGAGGTATCTTATGGCAGCTAACAAAGGTAAGGCGATCTGAGGTGGGCCAGGCCAGTCGCCCGCAGCGTCCATTTGGGCACCGTCTGTATCGGGTTGCTGGCCCTAGTTCTCGCAGGAGGAGGTGAAAGTGGAAGCATGGATGGTACAGGCGATCATGTTTGGCGTGATGGTCGGCTTGCTGCTGGCGAGCGGGGTGATCCTAATGCTCGCAATCGCCCGGGCGGTCTTGGACATCTGCTAGATGAGCAAGGCCAGACATTCCTCCTCACGGCCAGCCCAACGTGGCAAGCGAAGCAGAGCAATGGGGCATCGTCGCACAGGCCGCAGGAAAGCGGAGAAGGCCAGACGACTACTCATAGCAAACAGGAGGACTTAGATGGGCGAGAAGGTGCAGCAATATTACTGTTGCCGGTGCGGAGCACTGTGCGAGCGTTACCGGACAACGCGAGCGACTGGCCCTTCTACTCGCAAGAATGTCTGGCTCTCTCGTTGCTGCAGGGCACAAGTGAACCCACTGGAGGCAAGGTAGGCGATGGGCGAGCTAGCGTACTTTGTCCTAGTACTTGCGACGGTGCCTCTGGTAGCCCTGGCGCTCTGGGTGCTGGTGGAGGAGCCGCAGTTACCGAAGATCAGGCCCAAGCCGCCCTGGGACCTGACCGGGCAGCGCCGGCGGAGGAAGTAGATGGAGACTGCGATAGTCCTACTCAGTCTGGTCCAGTCGTTCTTGCTGATCGTGTGGGTGATTGCGCCCAACTTAGAGAGGAGAGCCCGCCAGGCCCTAGAACGGAAGGTAGCGGAGATGGACAAGGCGGCACTCAAAGTGGCCTGGTTGGGGCGATTAGCCGGCGCTTCGGGCCCGAAGCCGGGCGAGCCATCCGAGTCGCTCAATGTGAATCAGCTTTGGGACAACACCCAGACACGTACCGGCTCGACACGATCCATGGAGGCCCCTTCCAGCTTGCCCGCTCCACCTGGGAACCCTTCTTCTGGCGAGAGAGAGGCTGGACCTGGGAGCAGCTCGTGAGGGATGTCGCAATCCATGTTGAGGCGGCGTGGATTATCTGGCAACGCGCGGGTAGGGTCTGGGAATTACCCTGGCCCTTCTGCGGGAGGGAGTAAGAGGCCCTCACAGCACCCTGTTCTGAGGTTCGGAGTATACTCAGTCCTATGGCGACGTGGGTGAAGGGTCAAAGCGGGAACCCGGGTGGCAGGCTCAAGGGTACGGGTCCTTCGGTGTCCGAGTTGCTCCGGCGCCATCCTGCCTCTCAGAAACGAAAGCTTGTTGCTTTGCTCTGGAGAGAGGCGCTGGCAGGCAATCTGTCGGCGGCGATGTACATCATCAACCGGATGGACGGCCTGCCGGTCGCTCAGGTGGCGGACGTGACCTCAGAGGAGCAGATGCGGGTCTTGCGGGAGATTGCCGAGGCGCAGCGAGGAAGCCGGCGGTTACGAGTCGTCCCTAGCGAGACGGAGGAAGAGGGTTGAGCCGCCTCGGTACTGAGCCGCTCCGTACTGGGGGAACACACTCCCGTAGGATAACGGATCAGCGCAATACACAATTGCCGTCGAGTGGCAAGGAGCGGGAGCGGTGGGCGGCATGGAAGGCATGGAAGGCATGGAAGGCAGAGCAGGCGAAGGAGCGGGAGCGGTGGGCGGCATGGAAGGCATGGAAGGGAGTACAGTCAGCGAATCTCAGCTGGCCTACAAGAGGGCTATGGTGGTCCTCAGGGAGGCTAGAACGATCTTCAACGCGGCGAAGGCGGCGGCGCTGGCTCTCTCAGCGACCAAGCCCAGGTTCCGTATCATCGACGCTCAGGAGTTTGAGGCTTGGAAGGCCGTCACGCTGGCCAGGGTGGCCCTTAGGGAAGCTGCCGCGGTGGCCCACAGGAGGAGATATGAGCAAGACCCCCCCCTCTGGGATCTGGATAGAGTGCGATGGGCGCTGAGGCGCCTCGCCAAGAAGGGCATAATCTCTTGGAGTGGCGGTAAGCCGGAAGGGCTTGATCCTCTTGTCAAACTCACGCCTGGTCCCGATGTCAGTGACTACGTCATCGAAGACCGCCGTTGAGGCCCCCGTCCAGCCAGGGTTAGAACCGCTGCTCAAGGTAGGTGTTGTCCTCTCACCGGAGTTCCTGCGCGCGCTTGGGGATGAAGCCCGGGAGAAGATCGTCATCGGCGGATACCGAGCTGGCAAGTCTACCGAGGCAGCCGCTGAGATCTTTATCGACCCCCCCCTCTGGGATCCGGAGTATGAAGCCAGGTACTGGATCGTTGGCCCCACGTATGAGGCGGCGCATAAGGAGTTTGACTATCTCCTACGCTGGGCACGTCATCTTGGACTTGTGGCCCACGTATCGGTGCCGGCGGATGGTATCCGGACCTTAGAGCTCAAGACTAACACCATCATCGAGACGAGAAGTGCCCAGCACCCGGAGCGTTTGGCCTCGGATAGCTGCGATGGCGTCATCATGGTCGAGGCCGGGCAGCAGCCGCCGGATGTTCTAGATGTTTGCCGGGGCCGTGTTCTTGAGACCGGCGGCTGGATTGTCGCCTGCGGCACACTTCAAGACGATGAAGGCCATCCGCGCTGGGCCTGGTACGGGGAGACGGCGGAGGCGTGGGCGCTGGACCGTAATCGTCAGCATTCAGCCTACAGCCTGCCATCTTGGTCCAACCCGGTAGTGTTCCCTGGTGGACGCTCTGACCCCAAGATAGTCAACATCGAGGCAGCGTACGACTCCTTCACCTTCAGTCGACAGATCGCAGCGATTCCTGCCGGCGTCCAGCACCCGGTCTACCCCCAAGTCATCTATGGCTCGAACCGGCTCGCGATACCCAGGCAAGATGTGAAGTGGAGCGTGAGCGTCGGCGGTCAGGACTACGGCACGACTGAAGGGCACGAGAGCGCCCTGGTCGTCATCTCCGAGTCAGTAACGGGCGCCGTCTGGGCGAGGGCGTGCTGGTTCCAGGGCGGTGGCGATGCGATTGCCATGAACGGCGAGATGCAGAGGCTGAGGGTACGCTACGGGGCGCATCGCTGGGGATTCGACCCGAACGAACGCTATGCCGCCTCGATGATGGGCGGCGAGGCCGTGAGGATGGGCGAGGGCTCACGGGCGATGCGCCAGGGGCGGGTGCGGGGGCTTCTCAACGAGGGCCGGTTGTGGTTTGATATGACCGCGGAGGGCATACCGGAGCTCTACGCAGAGATGAAGCGGGTCCGGTCCCAGCGGCTTCAGACGGGCGAGCTGAAGTACGTGCGGCGAGATGATAACCGCGTGGCAGCGTTGGAGAACGCGGTCGAGGAGTTACTGGCGCCGGGCATGCCGCTGCCGGAGAAGGTCGGCGGAAGCGCGGTCGACTGGACGAAGGTGAGGTTGAGATAAACAAACATGCTGCCTTGCTCTCGTGATTATCACAGGTTCTTTTGGTCCTCCGAAGCCATCAGAGTCACAGGTTTTGCGAAACCGCCGGGCCTATTGTGCCAGTGCGGGGCATTCGTCTTCAATAGCCATGGTGAGCCAATCGCGGTGGCGATGCGGGGTGAGGATCCAGCGACACCGACAGGTCGCTGCCCTCACTGTAACTATCCCTGGGATGACCATCCCCGTGACCATCCCCGTCCAGGATGGGCGGCACGAATGTGACTGAGCGGACCGCCTCTGAGATCGTCGAGCTTACCGACTCCTTGGAGTCGGAGTTCACGACGCTCCGGAGCTACGCTGAAGCGGGCTACCAAGTCTATAAAGGCGAGGAGGAGATCAAGCTCCCGCCCAACATCCCGCCCTTCTTCCAGCACAACGTCCGCACACCCCTTCTGAAGAACACAGTGCGGAGCGTCCGGGCCGACATGCTCATCGGCCGCACCGAGGTCACAGTTATCCCGGAAGGCGACGAGGCCGGCTTGAACAAGACCCTGGAGCGGCAGGGCGAGAACCTGGCGAAGATACACACCGTCCTCTGGGGCATGCTTGACCAGGGATATAGAGTCACATCGCCAGCCCTCTTTCACCTCCTCCTCTCACCCTTCGCCGTCCTCCTTCCGACCTGGGGAGATTCAGAACTGCGCGCAGATGGCACCCTGCGTATGCCGTATCGAGTGGAGACGCCAGACCCTCTCACCTGCTTCTTCCCGACGCGCGGTGGCCGCGGCCGCCCTCTCCTCTTTGCTCGGAAGTATCAGATGATGGTGGGCGACGTAGAGAAGCTGTTCAGCAAACGTTCCAAGACTGAGCACGCCGATGGGAACCTCCGCCTGGATAGCTTCGGGCATTGGGCCTGGTTGACCGATGACATGCTGGTAGATTCCGGCTCAGGGCTCCGAAACCTGAAGGACACTTTCAGGCTCGCCACTGTCTATTACCTTGACGATAGAGAACAGATTCACTACGCGGTTCAGAACTTGGACGTCAGGCAGGATGGAAAGAGTAATGGCCGAGGGCTGCTGGGTCAGTTCAGGGGGAGGCAGGACGGTACGCACCTGATCTGGAAGGGGCCGAACATCTGTGGCGGCGTGACGGCCGTTATCGTGCCTGGTGAGGAGACGCCGTTCAGGGAAGCCCAGTACCGCTGGGAACCGTGGCTGAGGCCACTTATCGAAAGCAACCGTGTCGCGAACTACATTCTTACAGTTCGGGCCTCAGTGTCGGGTGGGCAGGTAGCGCCGCCGGTCTACTTCCCGATGACGCCGGAGTTGATAGAGGCGCGGGGAAAGGCGGGCTTGACCGGCCTCCCGGATCCTATGGTCTTTGAGCAGTCTGCAGACGGAAGCCTCAACTCCCCTTACTCGTGGGCTAAGGGCGAGGAATGGCCGGTGCACCAGGACCCAGACTTGGATAAGCTCTGGCAGGCCACGATGGCCGATGTTCAACGGGAGACGCCCTCGGTGTTGGAGCTGCTCGATACCGCGACCTTAAAGGCGATCACTGCGACCGGGCAGCTCCACCTTTCGGAGACGATCCAGCGCCGTCTCAATCCGATGATGTCAGCGCTGGACTTCGGCAAGCAGCAAGTTCTGGAAGAGATGGAGTACGCTGCTGGCCATGCCTACGCCAAGGAGCGCATAGCCCTCTGGGCAGGGGGGGGGGAGACGGTCGGCGGCCAGAAACTGGCGCGCGGTACGCGACTGGAGCTAACACAGGCGGCAGTAGACTTCCCTCATCGTGTAGTCGTTACGACTCAAGTCATCACGGAGGCACAGCGCGCGGCTCGGATCGAGACTTGGGAACGGACTTACCAGGATGGCCTTGCCACCCATGCAGACGGTTTCGAGGCCGCCGGCTACACCGACAAGGTGGAGCAGACACGGTTGTTGGCCAAGGAAGGGATTCTCAGAGAGGAGGATCCAACTCTCAGGATGGCCGCCCGGGCTGCTTACCAGGAAGTGATAAAACTAGAGTCCGGCATCGACCTGAGCGCCTTCCAGGGCCAGGCGGCACCGGAGACTGCGGCAGGCGGCGGGAACGGGGCAGGCGGCGGAACCCGTATGAATGCGCCTAACGTGCCGGGGCCGGCGGGCGGGTCAAGCCCAACATACTAATGCCTCAAGCTCCCGCCCCTCTATCGAGCTTCTTCTACTGGTCGCAGTTGGATCAGGCAGGCAAAGAAGCTGTCATCAAAGAAGTAGCGGCCGAGATTGGTGAGCGCTTCGACCTCTATCTGGAAACGCTGTTAGAGCAGGGGGGTTACAGGAAACCGCCGCCGGCCGTCCGGCTTCAAATGTACACGGCGCGACCTCCTGTCGTCTGGGAGGAGTTGCGGCTGAAGTTCCCCCGCCTGTACCGTAAGGATCAACTCGACTGGCGAGAGCTGATAGAGAAGGTGGAAAAGGAAGGGCCAGGACCCAAGTTCGCGCCGGTTCTAGATGTTAGACTCGCTGACGAGGCCGAGGCGGGGAGGTACGAATGATCAAGGGCACTGAACGGATGGTGCGGTATCCAATCGAGGGAGCTGACCATCGTGAACTCGGCATCAACCACTACGGCAGGGTCAAGACGGCCCACGGGACGGCCTACAAGGTTGCCCCCTATAACGTGGCGCAGCTCGAAAGCATTGGCTGGCTGCAGGTCGGCACTGGGATCTTATACGCCCACATGCTGCTAGCTTCGGGTGAAGGACAATGATTTGTAGAGAATGTGAGCGTGAAACCACAGTGCTTTTCGCTGTTGCCGATTACGGCTACGAAACAAAGGCTACGAAAAGGCTGAAGCTGGGGAGGTGGTCTTGGCCGGGAAGCTCTGCGGAAGCCGTAGAGGTTGTCCTGGCCGAGGAGCTCTGCTGGGTCTGCTGGCAGAATCTACCTCATCCTGCTGGGGCGAAGTTAACTAGCGGGGTGTGGCCGCCGCGAATGGCACCAGAGGAAGAGAGTACTCGACTGGTTAGCCGAGATCCTTAGATGCCAGCGCTCGCTCCTCCTCGTGTTCGTGGCTTCAATCCGCCCAGCCTCTATGACGCTGATCCCGTAGGGCCAGCGGGCCGGCGCTACTCTCAGGTCACAGGCCGAGACTACCTGAACGAAGAGGAGCGGGAGTGGTACTTGCGCGTGGCTGCCGAGCAGCGGAATCTGGCGCCTCAGCCGCCAGCGCCAGAACTGGACGCAGAGGCTGAGGCCCAGCAGATACGAGAAGTCGCGGGCGTGCAGCTGGGTGGAGGCGTGAGTGGGGGGCCTAGCGAACTGCCACCGCCACGCACTGTCGAGGACTTTCAGCGTCAGCGTCTTGACGACGCTTATCTGGAAGCTCGCCGGCGAGCGGAGCAAGCGATTCGAGAACGTGGGCCAGGACTTTCTGATGCCGAAGTGAAACGCATGGTTGATGCGCGTATATCGCGTGGGGAGAGCTTCGAGAGCATCGCACAGCAGTTTCAGCCTTCGCCTTCAGCCCTTCTTGTTCCCTTACCAGGCGTGGGCCTTGCTGCGAACATTGCCCTCAACGCGGCGCTGGGCAACGTCAGTCCGCTTACGGGCGCGGCAGCTCGCGCAGTTGGCGCACCGGGGCCTTTGGTGAGAGCGGCAGAGATAGCCCCCTTCTTTGCTGGTGCTTCTCCGGCAACCATAGCGCGTCTAACGGCGGGGTCCGTAGCAGGCGGATATGGCACAGAGGAACTTGGCCTCGGCCGGCTACCGGGCGAGATGGTGTTCGGCCCTGCGGCAGCGCTGGCAGCACCGAGTGTTATTCGGGCCGCTGGGCGGGGTGCCACCGCTGCCGCCCGGGGCGTGGAGCGGGGCGCGCCGGGCATAACGGCGGCAGTGCGAGCGACGGGATTGCCGGGCTTAGAGCCTGCGACCACGCGCTTTGCGGCTTTCAGCGCAGAGGAGATGCGCCAGAGGCTGAGAGAACTGGAGGCGCTACTTGAACGAGAGAGACAACAGCCCGGAACGATCCGCCCCGACCGACTCGCTGAGATACCCATTGAAATCGACGTGCTCACTCGCCGTCTCGAGGGACAGGCACGAGAACCCCGCTACACCATACGGAGGCCAAGCCGGCCCCTCGTCCCTGAAGGTGAAGTCCCACCCGGAGAGAGACGTATTGGTGAGGAAGGCGGCCGGTACACTCCCGAAGAGCTAGCGGCCCGTGAGAAACTGGCGCGAGAGGCCCCCGGCTTTACAGAGCCAGGGCCGCTGCCTGGACAGCGGGGCCTCGTTGGCGAAGAAGTCACGGCCGAAGGCGCTATCAAGCTGCCGCCACCCCAACCGGGCGCAGCGCAGGTTCCCCCGCCAACCCCGCCGCTTCCGCCGAGGGGAGGGGCGCCGCCGGCGGGAGGGCAACCTACACCTCCACCGTCACTTCAGGAGAGCGTGAACAAGCTTGTAGGCGCTCTCAACGCCGCTAAACCTCTGCGGCGTGGGATGGAGTTAGCGCGACATGAAGAGGCACAACGGCGGGCAGGGGCAGTCGCTGGCGTACTTCGAGGTGGACGTTACCAGGGTCGAGAGGCGCTGCAACGTGCTTTAGGCAAAATGAAGGGCGAGATGCCTACCACTGAGTTTGGGCCTCTTGAAAGTCTCTTTGAGCCAGCCGAGGTCACGGGCCTTCTTGACATGGCGCGCCTGCATGATTTTGGTCCTAATCGTATCTTCCAGAATGTCAACGCGATGAGCGCTATGGAGCGTTTGCTTCTTGGCAAACTGCCGTCGGCGAGTGAAACTGCGCTGCTAGAGAAAGTCTATGGGCCAGAGCTTATCCATGCCATCCGGCGCCACCGGCCTCTAGGTCAGAAGGCCTGGGAGGAATTCATTAGCCTGACCAATGCGCCTCGTGTTATTCTGACCATCATCGACCATAGTTTTCCAGGTCGCCAGGGTATTAAACTTGCACCTTCCCATCCGGGTGAATGGGCGGAATCTGCCTGGGCAGGACTGCGAGCGATGCGATCCGCGAAAGTCACCAAGGCTCTTGATGACGCGATGTTAGGAGACAGTACGCCGATCCTTGTGCGGGAGGCAGGTAAAGAACGGTTTATACCCTACAGCCAGCTCAAAGAATTGGCTGACCTCTACCACGCGCCCCTCGATATATCGGCTCGGTTGAGCAAGAAAGAAGAAGCATTCGTAATGACCTGGTTAGGACGAGTGCCGCCGGTTGAGTGGAGTGCTCGCGCTTATATCACGAGCGGAAACAAGATCAGGCATGATGTTGGCAAGTCCTTACTTATGGCGGCAACAGCCAATGGTAAGGTACCTGTGGATTTAGAAGAGGTACGGGGTCTCTTCTCCCTTATCACTCGCGCTACAGGCCGGGGAACTCTAGGGCCTCTGGAGGAGTATGCACCCGTTCTCTCGGCTCTTCAATTTGCCCCTCGTTACCGGATTAGCGGTGTGCAATGGCTAGCCCATCTCGCTCATCCTAATCCCGCCGTGCGCAAGGAAGCTGCGCGTGAGATCGTCAGTTTCTTTACGGCAGGTGCAACGGTGTTAGCTCTCTTGAAGTTTTCTGGCGCCGCCGAGGTTGAGATTGATCCACGCTCAACGGACTTCGGGAAGATTCGGGTGGGTAATCAGCGTTTTGATTTCTGGGCTGGCCTTCAACAGCAAGCCCGCGCTATCGCTCAGATTGCGGCGGGCGAGAGGAAGTCGGGTCTTGGAAATATCACTCCACTTTCACGGGGCGATGTTGGCTGGAACTATTTCCGCTCTGGTATGGCACCTCTGGCTGGTCTTCTAACGGACTTCATGGCGGGTGAGAAACAGTTCAGCGGTAGACCTGTCGGTCTAACTGTCACGGAATTTGAAGAGCGTCTCGTGCCTCTTGCCTGGCAGGGCATCATCGAGGCTTACCGTGAAGAAGGGCTGAAAGGTGCTGCCCTGGGCCTCGTTGGTCTGGGCGGTATCGGTGTTCAAGCCTATCCGCCCTCATCTTCAGAGCTTCGCTTCACTGCGGCTGACAAGATTGCCGAGGAACAATTCGGCCTAGCTTACAAAGACCTTGGGTCTGGTGAACAGGACGAGGTTGATCGGCAGTTCATCGCTAAGAACCCAGAACTTCAGAAACAGTACGAAGAAGACCGCCGTCGGCGGGGCAGTATCTTCCAGGCGAAGGCAGACGAGCGGAAGCGGATCACAGAGACCTACACGGATGACTTCGACCGCCAGCTCGAGGAACTCCTCTCGGGCAAACAAACCCCGCAAGACGTCAACAAAGCCTTCAGCAAGGTCTACGGCGGGCTTCAGGCCAAGCTCAGTCAGCTCTACAGCGATGAGAAGTACCAGAAAGAGCTCGCGAGCTTTGACAAGAACGATATGCGCCGTCTTGAGGATGAGCGCTTCCGGATTGTCGAACAGGTTGCAGGTACTCGGGCTATCGAGAACTTGAGCGATGAGCAGTGGACGGAGATCGAACGCCGGCAACGTAGCCAGATCGCCGACCTGCGCCGGCGGGACCCGGCCTTGGCTGACCGGTTCGAACAGAACCTGGACTTGAGAGACAGCATCGTCGAGGCACATCCTATCCTTAAACTGCGGCGGCGGGTGAATGAAATCCTCGAGCCGTATTGGGAGTTGGCCGATGCGAAAGAGAAAGCTGGCTGGCGCTACGGCGGTCAGGAACCGGCGGATTGGCTCAGGAGCAACGCGAAGGCGGACGTGGCACATAGCCTTTGGTATGGGGAGAAACTGCACTCAGTCAAGGCCGTTGATCTTGCTATCAGCCGCCGGCTTGACGATGAGGTACTGGACCCGCTTCTTGCTCGCGCCGATAAGCCGATCAGTCTGGATGGTCTTGCTCGTCCTATCAACATCGACGAGGGGAGCCTGGCAGCCTGGCAGCAGATGAAGGGCGCCATAGATTGGTACTTCACGCTTGACCGCGACCTGAAGACGGAGAAGACGATGCGGGCCAATCCGCGGACGAATGCGGCCTTGGTCTGGTGGGGGCAGCGGGAGTGTTTGGAGACCCCGGAGGCTTATACTGCTCTCGTGGGTTTTGTCAAACAGTTTGGCCCTCGACCACCGAAAGAGGGGTTCGAGCCTAAAGCCTGCTGGATCAAGGGCAATCCTCCTCTGACGGTGAGATAATGCCGCACGTCGCCCTCCATAGCCGTCTAGTCCCTTCCGACCCCCATAGTCTGCCGCCGCCTGTGGCACCGTCGGCACCTCAACTTCCCATCGGTCAACCTCTGCTTCCGCCGGCGGCGCCCCTAGCAGGTCCGGCACCCCCTGTCCCAGCTCCTCCAAGCTCTAGTAGGTCATACGACGATGTGCTGCAGGAATTTCGCCGCTGGCTGGCCAGGAAGCCTCTGAACATGGCTGAATTGCCTGAATTGCTGAGGAGACTGCGGTCTGCTTTTATGCCACCGCAGCCACTTGAGCCTCCTTGGTGGCCATCTACAGAGCCGTGGCCAGCTACATTGCCACCGCAAGGTGCCCGCCCTGGTCGCCCTAGCTCTGCCATGATCAATGAGCCAGCGACAATCTTTGGCGACTTGAGCGGGCAGCCCTTACTTCGCTTAGGCGAAGGCGGAGCACAAGAAATGGTCAACGTCTCGCCTCTCTCAGAGCCAGGAGTTGACTCAGAACCGTGGCTACGTCCTGGACAGCGCAGAGCCAAAGATCAATGGCTCTTCCCAGGGAAGCCCCCAGGAATACCGTACACGTCAAGTCCTTTCGGCTGGCCCATACCTGGCTTGCAGGCCGGTGGCACGATCATCATCCGGCCCTATGAGCAGATTGGTGGCACGGACTACCTTAACGAAGACGAGCGCTACTACTTCCTGAGCGAACAGAGAAGGCGAGGCGGGCAGCTAGGGCAAGATGCTCTTAACTTCCTCAACACCTATCAGCCTCGTTACACGCAACCTGGTAGCTATGGAGAACCCGCGCCTGCTGCTGCCGCCCCTGCTGCAGCGCCTAATCCTGCGGCTGCTCAGTCCCAGGCGCAGCAGGAAAATCTCGCGGCCCGAGAGCGCCAGCTTGCAGCGGAGCGCGCGACGTTGGGTCCGGCGACTGCCCTCACTGCGGCTCAACGGGCGGGCTATGCAGCGCAGGAGGTAGGTCTTGCGGCTGAACGAGGACGGGTGGCGGCAGAGAGGGGAACGTTAGGTCCGGCGGCAGGCGTGATTACAGCTAAGGGAGCAGGTTTCGGGGCAAGAGAGCGTGGTGTCGCAGCCGAGCGCGCCTATCTAGCAGAGCAAGAGCGAGCGAACGCGGCCAGGCGGCAGGAGGAGGAAGGCATCCGAGCGGCCCGGGGCAACGTGGCGGATATTACGGCCGTCGCTCGCGCCCAACGGGTTCGGGACGTTGAACTTTACCGATTTGACATCGCTGGCCTGCCCCATCCGATAGAGATCATCCTGCCGGGAGATTTCCAGGGCAACCTTCCTCCTGGTGTTGTCCAGCGTCTCCAGACCCTTGAGGAGATACTGACGCGGAATGCCGCAGATGCAGAGAAGATGCGTCAGTTCACGCTCGAAGGCTTGCGAATCAAGGCGGCAGCGGCCGGCGTTGATATTACCGAAGCAGATATTACGACCGGGCGGGCGCAGCTAGTTCTTGATGCAGCTCAAAACGCGGCGAAACGAGCGGGCCTGGATGCGGACGCCGCCCGGATCGGAGTGGCTGCGGCGGCTATCGCGACTGGGCGGGCGCAGCTGACTCTTGATGAAGCCGAGCTGGCGGCGAAACGGGCGGGCCTGGATGTGACGGAGACTATGATTGCGAAGGAACGGGCGACAGTGCCGCCCCGTCCTGGCCTTGTCCTGGACACAGATCCTACGACTGGTCTGGGTGAATGGGTTACGCCAGCGGTACGGGAAAGGAGAGAGGCAGACCGGGCGCGAGCGGTACAGCGAGCGCAGTCCAACCTTGCGCTCCTGTCAGAAGCTGCTCTGCTAGAGGCATACCATCGACGGGAGTTGAGTGAAGCCGCTCTCTACACCGAGATGCGGAGGCGAGGTTTCAGCGACCAGGAGATCAGGATAGCGATTGCGAACAGTGCACCGGCGGCGGCGGCTGGCGGTGCTGCTCCTCCTCCGAGTCCATTCGGATAACCATGAAGCTGATCCGGTTCTCCTGTCCTGCCTGCGGCTCCTTCCTGGTTGAGTCGTCCGGGGCAATTCGCTGCGTCTGCCGGAGCTGTGGCGCTGAACTGACCTTCACGCCCAAGGAGCTACGGGTTGCCCTCGGCTTGACAAAACCCTTGGAGGTGTCTACGGTATTGGCATAGAGGCCGTCCTCAGGGGGACGTAAGCGCCACGCAGCGAGGGCCTTCCAGATGGGAGGCTCTTGTCTTTTATGGTCACCGACACCAAAGTTGAACCTAAGGCTCTCGAAGACGCCCTGTCCGCCGTTGAGGACGAAGCGGCTAAGGTAGGAACTGTCGAGGCGGAAGCAAAGGCTGTTGCCGACGCTGAAGCCGAGGCGAAAGCAAAAGCCGAGGCGGAAGCAAAGGTTGAGGCTGAGACTCCCTACGAAAAGTACGCCCAGGCCAAGCTAGACCAAGAGCGCGAGCGCCTTGAGACAGAGGCGGAAGCCAAAGCTGAAGCCAAAGCTGCGAAGTCTGAGGCAGATAGCGTAGCCCGCCAGACTGAGAGCGCTCGTCAGGATCGTCTCCGCAATGCCTTGCCTAGCGCTCGGCAGAGCATCATAACCAAGCTAACGACCTCGGGGTACGGTGTCAGTCAAGCTGACGCTGAGGCAATCCTCGGCCCACTCGATACTCTAGTCAGTGAAATCCGGGAGATTGGTCTCGCTACCGCCCTAGGCGACATCGGGACGGCCCAACAGCAGGCCGCGCTCGCGCTCACAGAGACTTTCCTCTCTACCTTGCCGGAGAGTGCCCGCGCCCCCTTCGTCAAGAAAGCCGGCACGAGTTGGGAGAGTTGGTTCAAAGAGCGTGATGAGGTCATGGCGCCCCGTACTGCCTGGGCACGAGAGACAGCCGCGGCCCACAAGGTAGCTGTCGCGAAGGCGGACGTTGATGGCTTTGAACGGGGGAAGCTCGTCCCGGCGGGCCAGCCTCGAGGGGCGACTGAGGGGAGTAGCGGCGCGGGTTCAACCTGGCGGACGAAAGAGGACGCTCGTAACCTGCACGCCAACGGGAAGCTATCGGATGTAGAGATGCGAAGAATCAACGCCGACTCTTCCATCCCTGAAGGCTACGGCCTATAGCTAAGGAGAAACTGCTATGACCATGGGAAACTTGGCGGGCGCGGGCGAAGCGCTCGACAGCAGTCTCAACACAATTTACAGCGAATTCCGCCTGCTTCGGGACGCAACGGGCGTCTTTCGGTCGACGGCAACGATGCTCAAGCTCAAGCCGCACGAGGGCGCGAGCAAGAACGTCAACAACTACAATCGCGTCCTTGCCCTTGACCTCGCCGATGGCGTGGATATGCAGCAGGCCCAGCAGCTTGCCGACACGACCACGACCTACACGCCGGGCGAGGTGGGCGTCCAGGTTCTCCTGCCTGGCTCGACGATGCGCCGCGTCGCTGATCCCGATCTGCTGATGCGAACGGGGCGCATGCTCGCTAACGCCTACGACCTCAAGGAGGACCAGGACGGCGGTCTTCAGATGGTCAACTACACGCCGATCATGGGCGCGGCGGCGAGCATCCTCGGCCCTGGGGAGTTCATCGGGGCGATTAACCGACTCTCAATCGGCAACAACCGGGCGAACCCGGAACCGCCGCCAAAGCCCTGGTATCTTACCCATCATCCGCTGCCTCTCAGCGTGCTTCAGCAGCGGATGATCCCTCTGACCGACGTACCGACTGGCACCAGCATCTTTACGCCAGTGACGGTGGGGACGGGCAAGACCATAATGGGCGGCGCCTCGCCAATGGCCGGCGAGATTTTCCGTGCGGGCATCGGCTCTCTCGGTCAGTTCTACGGATGCAATGTCAAGGTCACGGCCAATCTGCTGCCTGATAGCGCCGACGACGTTTCGGGCGGCGCCTATAGCCAGGAGGGGCTGATCTACGTCTCAGAGCTGGAGCCCCGCAATGACCCGGACAGCAGCGATAAGTCATTGCGGGGCGCTGTAGAACTTAACCTTTGGGGATCATATGTATGGGGGAATTATCGTCCAGGCGCTTACGGTTGTGAGATACTCGGAGATGCGAGTATGCCTGCAGCGAGCTAGGTGGGTACGAGTTCTAGGTAGACCAGTCTACCGAATGCGGCCAGACCGCAAGAAAGGAACCTGAAATGGCCTATCCATCAATCCTCTTCGGCCCTGAGTCAGAGGTCTTCAACGACTACGCGGCAGTTAGCCCAGCGCCGGGCAACAACGGTAGTGGTGGCGCCATCGCCCAACGGGGCCGTTACGCGCTGGGCCAACAGCTCCTCCTTCAGGATGGGCGCAAGTATCGATTCAGCCGCGTAGGAGGGACAGCGCTCGTGAGAGGGAACGTCCTCACCAGCGCCGCCATCATCACTACTGACCAGAGCATGGCCCTGGCGGTTGGTGCCGTGGATGACAGGATTCTCACCTTTACTCACGGCGCGGCTACCGTAGTCATCAATTACTTCGCAGAGGGCTTCGGTGTCATCTCCTTAGCGCCTGGCTCTGGCCTCGCCTACAAGATCGCCAGTCACGCTGCTCTACAAAGCGCTGTAGCTGGTGACATAGTGAATCTTGCCCCAGGCGTTCGGGTCAGGGTGGCGCTTACCACTACCTCTGACCTCTCACTGCTAGCGAACACCTATGACGGATTGATTCAGGCCGCTGCCACAACCCTGACTGGCGCTCCTGTGGGGATCGCTCATACGGTCACAGCGGCAAACCGTTTCTGCTGGGTGCAGACCAGGGGCGTGGCTTCCGTACTGACGGCCGGCGTCTTGGTTGTTGGCGCGAACGCTATTTCGCCGACAGGCGTAGCCGGAGCTGCTGGCCCATCTGCGGCCGCCACGTCGGCGCATGTCGGTATCGTGCAAATGGTTGAGGCCGATACGGAGTGGAGCGGAGTGTTCTTGACCCTAGACGGTTGAATCTGGCGACTGGCGCCAGTTGAAACGGAGAGATAGTTAATGGCGAGCTTCTTCGCTCTCTGCAACCGCTGTAGTGCCCGCGTGCGCTTCATGCGACCACCGGACGAGAGTCCACCCATCTTCTGCTCCGCCTGCGAGGTTGAGCGGCTGGGCGATGTCCCCCAGCCGCCGCCCGTACGGGCAAGAAAGGCATGATGTCTCACCTGATTTTCAGGCCGACCCGCCGAGAGCAGGAGGAGCGCCTGCAAGAGCGGACGCCGGCACATCTGCGCGGCCAGGTGCGCGGCGGTGTCCGGACGCTCGAAGAGGCAATGGAGATACGGCGTCAGCATGAACGAGCGGGGGAACCGTTTACTCAGCCTTATGCTGCCCTGGACGGCCCCGAAGTTCGGCAGGCGTATGAAGACGAGATGCTGAGGGCGGGCGTAAATCCCGAGACGAATGAGCGGATTAAGCCGCGCAAATGCATCACGCCCTGGGGTTGGGCGAAGCCGCTGAAAGGGGCAGGGTAGACGTGACCCAGGAGTCACTTGATGGCATTGCTCTGCTCAAGGGCGCGGATGTGGACTTTCAGGTGCTGGCGGTAGCGCCATGCGAAGAGTGTGGCGGACTCGTTGCCCTTACTAGGATTCTCACCGTGCGCACACTGGACGTAGATAGCGGCGTTGAGACGGAGGAGGAGATGACTGAGGCGAATGCCCGTCAGCTCCTAGCTGTAGCTGGCATTCCTCCGCCCCCAGTTATGTGCGACCGCCACGATGAGCGCTTCGCCATCACAACGGAGGTCAAGCGTGGCTGAGATAATCGCTCGGCGTCTCATCCCGCCCGTGGACTACCTGCGGAAGCCGCGGGTCCCGGCTAAGTACCAGCCGCTGGTAGTCAAGGACAAGGGCGGACGGATCGTCGGGATGATCGCCCGCGTGAGCGCTGTCTGCCGGACGCTGGTTGAGTGCAGCGAACTGGTGAAGTGGTTCGGAGATGCTGCTTTCTGTCCCTTCCTTCCCGTGCTCGTCCGCGCACCCGGGGAATGGACGGCGATCACGGGTTGGGGTTACGCGAGCGCTGCCGAGTTGCAGGACTGCGCTATCGCCGTCTGGAACCGCCAGGACGAGAAGCTGGTGAAGATGGGGGCGATGTTCGACTTCGATGCTCTCCGGGAACGCCATGGCCTTATCCGCCGCGAGCACGCGGACGCCGCTGTACGGGAGGCGATACGGGAGCGCATCCGGCACCACAAGGCTAACCCGGTGACAGATCCTTTCCGTGTTCCTCAGTATGTGAGGGTCAACGAGAAGCGGGTTTTTGCCGTAGATGGAACACGCGATGGCTGAGACATTGAAAGAACGAAGGGTGCGTGGGTTTACCAAGCCCAAGGTTATTTACAACCAGTCTGGGCCAGCGAGTCAAGCCCAGACTGAAGCGGAGAAACAAGACGAGAAAAAGAAAGGTGCCTGAGACACGCGAGGAGCTGCTGGCGCGAATGGCGCGACTCAGAGAGAGGAAAACCATGACAACTGATAGGCCACAACCGCGCGGCACAGCGGCACAGATTGAGATCACGGAGAACCCGCGCCTGACTGGCCCTGGGCGCAGGCGTCATCTCCGAGAGGAAGCTTTCATTGCCCGAAACGAAGGCCGCATGGAGCAGAGGAAAGAGGAGAACACCAGCGGCATCGTGACGGAGCATACCCGACCAGGGACGGTGATCATGTACAAGCCGACCGAGACCCAAGGTTATGTCGCCCGCCGTGTCTCCGTCTCTGCGCTCCGGCCACTCATACTCCAGGGCTGGTCGGAGTTCTGCCCGGACTGTGGGGGCGAGCACCTGGATCGGAATGGCAATGTGACCACGGACCCGAACGCTTGCAAGGTCCGCCCGCCAGTGGCCGTGCGTGTCTGCCCCATCTGCCAGAAGCGCATCTACGACAATCAGGGTTTGCCCGTGAGCCCCGCCGAGGATGGCGATACCGACCCGAACGTCATCCCGGACGAGGGCGCGGTCACAACGCCTGCGGTGCGTACTAGGATTCTCCTTGACCTTCACCTCTGGGCGAAGCACCCTCGCCACGCCCAGATGCTCGGTCGTCCGCCATTGCCTCTCGCCATGAGAGAGATCGCCGAAAGCGTACAGGCTAGCATCGCATGACAGAGACCCTGAACCAGCGCGCTTTTGTGGAAGTGTACGTGGGAAGCACGGTAATCGAGTTGGTCGACTACCTGCCCACTGGCAGCCGTTGGCACCATGCTTTGATCGGTGTCTCCGGCGGTGCTGTCCGCTGGCTGGGTATTCCTACTGAACAGCCTGGCTCGGCTTACGGAGCCTACGTGGGTGCGGGTGGGCAGGTGGAATGGCTGAACCCGGAGATTGACTATGCCGGCGTTATCTATAACGCCAAGTTCATAAAGGCTGGCATAAACGACGCGAAATTAGAAGTAAGTCTATTTTGGTGATAGAGAGTTCGGATAACCATGACAATGATTAACCGGAACCCGGCGGGCCGTGATACGGACGAGGGTTTTCTTGCAGCCGTCGAGGATAAGACCGCGAAGGAACTACTCCTTGAGCTTGTTATGGAGGTCAAGAAGTTGCGCCTCGCGTTAGTTCTCGCGGAGACCGCCCATGATCTGGGCGATCTGAACGGTATTGTAACCAGCGACTCCTTCAATGGATAGCTGAGAAAGGGAGAACGTAATGCCAGGGTTCAATATCTTTGGACACAAGGGTGGCGGTGAGTTCGCCGCGATCGACCGTCTGGGTGATGGTAGCCTGAAGGGCAACCAGGGGAATTACCCTCGATATGCCGAAGCTGCTCGGCTGGGCAATGGCTGGTCGATCATGACCGCGACAGCATTCGCCCCAGTAGCCGCGCTGCCGACAACGACTGCCCGGCTTGAACTGTGGAACAACTCCAACTCCGGCATGGTCATCATCGTTGACCAGGTGTTCGCTTTCCAACTGCTGTCAACCGCTGCGGGCCAGACCTATGCTGTCTGGGCGATGGTAACGACCCAGAAAGACAATCCGACCAACACAGCGCTGACTATCTATAGCAACAGCGGCCGGCCAATCATTACGACCACCGCTGTTAGCCGCATAGTCAGTGCCGTGGACACGACGGTTGTTGCTAACGGCTGGCGTCCCTTTGGGGCAGTGCAAGCCTGGGGGACAGGGGTGGCTACGCCGGGCAACTCCCTCCTTGGGGAGGTTGAGGGACGGCTGATCGTTCCGCCAGGCTGCTCGCTCTGCGTCGTGGTCGTTGGCTCTCTCGCTACGGCATCGACCTTCCACTGTGGTGCGTCTTGGTTCGAGGCGCCGCTGTCTAGCTTTACGCCTGTTGGCTAAGATGTAATGGGTGAGGGCTCCGGCACAAACCAGAGCCCTCACCAAGGGGAGCAGATCGCATGATCCCGTTCGCAGTCACCGTCGAAGGCGTCACCAAGCCTGGACAGGCGTACTGGGTGCTGGGCATCGATCCCGGAGGCGAGCGGCTCCTGGTGGTCCATGAGGATCAAAGCTTCCATTGGCATCCGATAGCCGCTTGTTCATTCGCCAAGCTCGTGCAGCCGGATGCGCCTCAGCCAGTTATCCCTGTTCAGGTTCAGACCCAGGAGTTTGTACTACCCAACCGGGCAGAGCGGAGGCAGTTCGCCAGGGATGGCGGACGCTGATGGCGACCCATGCCAAACACAAGCAGGTCTCCAAGAGCAAGGCGGCCACGATACTCCATCACGGCAAGGTTCGGGGTCATCCTTTGACGCCTGCCCAACAACGTTACATGGGACTTGTTGCTGCTGGTGGTAAACCTACACGAGTCAAGCGACCACGTGCCACAACGAGAGGGCGATCCTAGAATGAGGAGAAGCTAATGTCTCCAGCTCATGCTGGAAGCAAGCACGGCAAGCGTCCGACCCATTTGCCTGCATCCAAGCGTCCAAGGCGCCCCTTGTTACCTGAGGAGCCTGGGTTTCACGCGCCTCCTGGCCCGCCTAAGCTGCCAGCAGGAGTCCGGCTCCCGCCGCAGGGAGAGGCAGGGGCAAAGCTCGCACTCGCTCGCCAGCACGCAGCACAGCGAAAGCTCCTCGCAGCGGCTCCTAAGAGGATAACTACGGGTGAGGGGGCACGTCCGGCCGCTGCGGCCCGTTCGCCTGCAGCTGGGCATCCTAGGCGGCCACCTAAGGGGCCTGGGCCTAATCCGCCTGGGCCTTGGCCTCAGCCTGTACCTGGCCGGCTACCCCGGCCACCTAAGCCGGGCCCGCGGCCGTTCATGCCTATCTTGAGACGTAAAAGACGGGCGTCAACACAGAGCGCAAAACGATGACCTGGCAGAGCATTCAGGAAGCCACGCGCTCGCTGGAAGCGATTGCCCGCGACGTGGCTAAGGTCCGTCAGGTCGAACTCTTCCGCAACCGCGTCAGGGGGGGGCGGGGCTACCTGCGCATCGAGAACCCGCTTGAGAACAGCGTCTTTGAGGCCGATACGCTGACGTGCAGTCATTGTGGAACCATAGTCATTCTAAACAAGGAGCGCAAGCGGGCACGGAACTGGTGCAGGCATTGTAATTGCTATGTCTGCGATAGGCCAGGATGCAACATTGACTGCAACCCGCAGCTACAGGGCGTGGAGTTGGCACTGAAGTACGCCGGCACCGATAAGGCTGGCCAGCCGTTCTTGCCAAGAGGCTACGATGGCTCAGTGCTGTTCGATACGCGGCTCAGGGACAAAGAACGGGTCTACTAGAAAGGACGGTGATTTTTGGCTACCTTCGCGACCGCGGCTAACGGCTGGACACCTATAGCGCACGCTGACGCCGCTTCCGCCCTAGCGAGCAACTCCTACCATGCTGTGCGGACGGAGACGACATCGACGCTGAAGGTGACTGACATCATCATCGGCGGCGAGGCAACGTCCTCCACCGTCAACCGCATGTCTCTGCGGCGCCTCTCCACGAATGGGGCGACGCCGACCGACCAGACCTGCGCCGCCATGAACCCGCTCTCGCAGGCGGCATTGGCCAACTTCTACGTCGCCGCCACGACCGGCCCGACCATTGCCTCGACTGTCCACCTGGGTATGTTCTCCATGAACGCCTTCGGCGGCGTCGTCCGCTGGGTCCCGCCACCGGGCGAGGAGGTCTGGATAACGGCAGCGACAGCGCCAAACGGCGAACTCGTCCTCGACTCGATTTCGGGGATTGGTGTCGTCTCCACGAGCCTCATGTTCGAAGAAGTGTGATGAGTTGACAACAAAACCCACGTTGCTCAGATGAGGGGAGAGGAGGTCTAACAACTATGAAGCGCTGCTCTCAGTCGGCTGGCTTCTATCGGGTCACCTTCCGGGTTGCAAACGCCAAGGTTGAACGGCAGCTTCAGATTGTGGGCCACGATCACATCTTCGCCCTGGACGAAGGGCGGCTGCGCCGGGATGTCAATGACGCGCCGATCATTATCGAGCTGGCGCCGATCCTGAGCAACCAGACGCCGTTCGAGGGCGAGCTCTGCGCCCACGAGTTGGAGGCGCTCCAGAGACACCCAGAGAACAAGATTTACCCACTGCACTACGAGTTCACGATCACTCCCCTGAAGAAACCGGCCGATGCCACGCCATGAGGTTGCTGGCATCGCCCCTTACTGCAACGCTTTAGCCTTCGAGGCGCAGGCTTCCCTGCGACCTCGACAGGCTCAGGACGCAGCTCAGGCGGCGCGAGAGAGGCGCTGATGGCCACGCGCCTGTACCTGCCGAGCTCCGGCACTCCGCCCGCTGGATTCACACCCGCCTTCGACGCCGCCTGGGAGGACACCTCTATCGGGGCTCGCCTGCCCTGCGATACGGCCAAGGCCAGCACGGCCATGACCACTGTCAGCTTTACCGATGCAGATGCTACCGATAAGGACATTCTCTTTCGCCAGTACATCTCACTGGCGCTAACAGCGGGCCAAACGATCACTGGCAACCAGGAAATCAACTCCCAGATGCGTGTTGCGGAGACCGCTGCTGCTAACAACCTATTCCTCGTCCTTGGGATTAGGATCGTAGCCGCCGATGGTTCGACCGTCCAAAAGACCGTCGTGGTCGTCGTCCGTGGTGACACGGAGGCTGTAACAACGCTAACTAATCGCTCGAATGCTCCAAGTTCGGAGCTAACCAACTACACCACCGTTGCGGGCGACCGGATCGTCGTAGAGGTCGGACTGGGGGGCGACCCCCTTACAGGAAGCACTCACAGCGGCGACATGAGGATCGGTGACGCAGACCCCACCGACCTGCCCGCAGACGAGACCACCACAACCGATAACAACCCCTGGGTACAGCTTACAGACACTCTAACCTTTGTAGCGGCTCTGCCCCCCGGCCTCGGTCCTGTAGAAGGCGAACTGATAGAGCGGCGTTCGTCCATGAGCTCCGTGTTGGCGCGATTCTGATGAAGGCCATCACTCCTCGCCAACGTCAATACGGGGTAGCAATCCGCGCTCTGCCTGACGTCTGGCAGAATCAGATTGACCTTCTGAGTCCGGTAGCGCCGTTCATGCCGGCGGATGGCGGCTCCGTTGAACCCGCTCTCGGCATCACAGAACGGTACAGAGACCGGAGGCGTGAAGCCGGCATCTTCAACCTGACCCACGTGGTCAATCTCCTGAATACAACGCTTCTCGGGCAAGACACTCTCTATGGCGACCCCGGTCAAGTTCAGGCCGTTGATCAGACTCAGTTCGGCGAGCAAGTCACCAGGCAGCGGCGAACTGCTCTCGCGGCTCGGCCTCAGCAACTCTTTAGTGATCTGAGCTGGCTGATCAATACAAGCCTTCTGGGCCAGGATAGCTTCTACGGCGACCCTGGGCAGTCTCAGCCACTCAACGAGACGATGTTCGGCACCCAGGTCGTTCGGCAGCGACGGCAGGCGTTCTCAGAGAAGCAGTACCTCCACGCCCAGTTCGACATCGAGGACTGGACGTTTGAACGCATTCAGGAAGACGAGAGCCTGAAGCTGAACCTCCTGGCCCCGCCCGACTGGACGCAGTTTGGCTCTGGGCTGTCTCAGCAACGGCGCCGGGCCTACAGCGAGAAGCCCTACCTCCACGCCCAGAGCGACCTGAGCTGGCTCATCACGTGGACGCTCGTAGGTCAGGACACCTTCTACGCCGGACCAGGACAGGTCATTCCTCACGACTGGACGCAGTTCGGCGTGCCCCTGCCAAACCCCAGGATGCGTGTCCGAAGCCACCAGCATCACATCTGGGCCTACTGGCCGTACATCTTCCTGACTCTTCAGGAAGAGATTCATGGCACAGCACGCGGCCTTCGCTACATTCCCCGCGAGGTAGCTCTCGTGCCGCGGGAACAGGTGATGCAGCCAATCCGTAGAGGGGTGGATCTAATCCCATGACTGTCGCAACAAGCCGTACGACTCTCCGCCGCCATCTCTTCGACCGGATTCCCGGCCTGGGTGTGTCTCTAACTGCCGACTCCATTCAGACGGACGGCATCACCAGCCTCCTGGTCTTCGGTCATTCTGAGGAAGGCGACCGTGTTTCTGAGGGCCGCTACATCTACCGCCCTGACTTGACAGGAAACGATAGGGTCAAGATTACTACGACCCTGAACGGGACTACGGGCAAGCTGTCGCATGGCGGCTCAGCCTACACCAATACCTCTGACCTGAACTGCGAGCTTCTGGCCCTCCACCCTGACGAGCTAAACGCCTGTATCCAGCGGGCGCTGCGCCACGTCTACCTCGAAACCCATATAGCGCTTCCTGCCTTCCTGGACGCTGATATGCAGACGGCTGGTGTGGGGAACTGGGCAGTAGGCGGCTCGGCGGCGCTCTCTAAAGTGACGGCAGCAACTAACGTTTTCCCTGGCGGCGGCACTCAGGCGCTCTTCATCAACAACGGCGCTGCTAACGACTATGCCGAGAGTCCCAGCATTCGGGTTCCGCAAAATACAGGGGTCTTTGTCGCCGTCATCGTCCGCGCCGATCTGGGGACTTTCTCGCTCCAGCTCTACGACGTCACAGGGGCGGCGGTCTTTGGCACTGCCGTTACTTATGATGACGAAGGCTGGGCAAGGGTCTGGCGCCAAGACACGACACCAAGTGGCTGCGAGGAGATGACCGTCCGATTGGTGGGCGTGGAAGCGACTGCTGACATCTACGTGGATTGTGTCCTAGGACCCTATTACCAGGGGCAGCGACGTTTCCTGGCTCAGAGCTGGCTGGATGAGCGCTTCAAGCTCCACGGCCTCCGGCCGGCCCGCTACGCTCGCAGCATCGCAGCTAACATCGACGACGCCAATTCGCGTTACTTCACTGAGGACTGGCAGCGAGGACGGGATTTCTACTTGGAGACCTTGCACCGGGAAGCAAACCCATATGTTATTCAGCTTCAGAGTGAGATAGGGGGCAAGGACATCTGGATTGCTGGTGAACGTCCTTTGTCTGACGTGGACACTCTCACTACGGAAGCTGCAACAACCTTCGGCCCGCTAGAACAAGTACTGGCCTATGCAGAGAAGGAAGTGGCGGAGATTCTTGTCCTCCGCCAGCCAGAAGAGAGCCGCTGGAAAGAGTTGCTAGCCAGGGCCGAGAAGAAAGCAACCTTAGAAACGCTGGCACGTCCCGGGCTGCCGAGGCAGCGAAAGCGCATCTTCTGGTCAGGCATCCCGGGGGGTTAGATGGCTGACTACCCACCGAGCACAGCCTCACCCTGGTTCCCACAAACCGGCCTGCCTGGAGTGGAGGGTCACGCCGATTCACATCAGGATGCTGCCGGCGATCCGATAATTCAGAATATCCGCTCGGTCGGCAACGTAAGTATAACAACGAATCAGACCACCACTTCGGCTGTTTTTGCGGATGTACCGGGATTGTCTCTGACTGCACGTGTGCGGGGCGGGCTCTTGATGATTATTTTGACAGGGAAAAGAGAGGCAGCTGATGATAGCGTTGCCAGCACTAACCGCTCAGCAGAAGGCGTGTGTCGCGCTGTTGTTGGTTCGACGAATCTGATCGGCCTTGGTGAAGAGATAACTCTTACTATGACTACAGCAACTGTAAATTTTCTTTCTATTGCAGTTAGCGACGCAATGGTCTGGTACAACACGCCAGCACCCGGAACCTATACGATCAAAATCCAGTTTCGCCTTGCTGGTGGCGGCAGTTACATCATTAATGCGGACGCAAGCCTCCAAGTCTTCGAGATCAACGCGGAGAGCCGCCCATGACGATCCAACGAAGGTCACCGACGGGTACAGCCGAGTTCATCCCGCCTGCGTTCGGCGCGGCTGGCCCGCCTAACCTCTTCGGCCTCGGCGCGCCCTTCCCCGCTCTCGGTGGTCAGCCGCCTCTCGGACCCAACTTCGAGATAACGCGCTGGTGGCAGGATAAGGGTTATCTTTACGCCTCCTGGAAGCTCATCATCTCTGACTTGCGCGGTGGCCTGGGTCGTACCCGTGGCCACCTCCTGCGCGACTACGACCGCATCCGCGCCTCGAACGGCGTAGACGCCCGCTTCTATGAGTCCCTGATTCTCGCCCAGCTACTGACCAACGCGGCCACGCCTGACCCTGGCGGCTCTCTGAAGGGCATCCACTTCGCCAACATCTTCGACACGATGATGGTTGGCTGCGGTGCGACGGCGAACGCGGCTATCTTTAAGGAAACCTCGGCGTCCAATCCCGCACTTGTAGCTAATACCTACACACCGACTGGCTCCATAACGTGCTTCGCCACCGGTGTCCTCGGCGGCGCGACGGCGGCGAAACGGCTTATGGTGGGCCGCTCAGGAGCGAACGCTGCTCAGATTGTAGACAATGCCGATGCCAGCGTCGTCACTGCTATGCACGCCGCGACGAATTCCCTCTGGGGCGCTGTCCAGACCTGGATCAACACCGACCAGTGGCTTCTCTACGCCGGCACGAACATCTACGGCCTCGCCAAAACCGCTGCAATTGCAGCCGACCCTGGTACAGCCCTTCTCACAAACGTCCCTGAAGGCGGCTACCATCTGGGCATCGTCAAGCTCTCTCGCGCGCCAGCCCGGGTAGCTTGGGTCTGGCCTTTTGAAAGCAACACCACGGGAATGCTGACTTTCGGCTCTGAGAAGCCTGGCCGTGTTGTCATCACGAACCTTGAAGGCACGGATTTCCATGAACTGACAACATCTGACCTGACGTTGGAGCAGGTTTACTTCGCTATTCTCATCAACAACGGGATTGTAGTCACTGATAAGGAACGCATCGTTTTCTACGATGGCTCAACCGTAGGTCGGGACCTACGCTGGATCAGCGACCGCGAGCCCAATTCGAATTACACGTACGAGTGCCGGGGCTTCTCCAAGAATGGGCAGGAGCTCTGGGTAAAGGTGAACCGCCTGCCGGCCAGCGGGGTGACGGGGCTGAACACTGACTGGTGGTGGGAGGTCTACGACTTCCGCACGGACGCCTGGCAGCAGGTGAGCGCCTTGCAGAACCTCTCCGGCACCGGCGCCTTCGGTGTGGCACCGGCAGGTCAGGGCTTCCCGCTTTCCCTTTCCACGGGCTTTGTCCAGCCCTACATCGATGGTTCCTGGCGCCGCATGTTCGTCCCGATCTATGGTTACAACCCGGCCTCTCTCTACCGGAAGACTTCCGATGCTCAGGAAGGCACGGGGAATGAGTACGAGGCAATCGGCACCTTAACTTGGGGTGACTATGAACTGCCAGGGTTGGAAGGCTTTGAGAAGACCATCCGCCGGATAACTTCCCTCTTTGACGTGGATGCTGGTGGCACAGGTGGTACGCCAGCGACAGTTCAGATAGATGCCGGAGGCGATACGGCCGGCAATGCGGGCAACCAGGTGACAGCCATCTTCAGGACAGGACAGCGCTTCCGCGATAAGGTGGCGCCTTTTGCGAACAACCGTAAGTTCTGGTACCGTCTACGCATAGTCTGGACGTTGACCCGGCAGAGCGGGGGAACCGACCCAACAAGATTCACACCAAACTCCCTGCCGGTGATGATTGAGGGGCTGGCAAGGCGCAAAATGCTAGCCAGGGGCGCAGAGTGGGGCGATGCTAACAGAGAGTGATCCCTCCCATGCATCTCATCCTCGACGGCTATGAGGGGAATCGGGATCGCCTCGGCGACTTCTTCCGGATTCAAGACCTCCTCTCCCGCTGGCCAGCGATGTGCGGCATGAAAGTGATTGCCGGACCTCACGTGACGCAGTACGACGGTGGTGAGAAGCCTGAGGACTGGGGCATCTCCGGCAGCGTCACCATCGCCGAATCCCACATCGCCATTCACACCTGGCCTGACCAGCGGCTAGTATGGTTCGACTGTTTTTCCTGCCGGGACTTTGACCCGGCCGTCCTGGTCGAGAGCGTAGTCCAGGAGTTTTTACTGCAAAAAGCTGAAATACTAGAGGTGGCACGGGGGCTTGGGCAGAGCGGGTTCAAGAAGAAGAAGAGGTCATGGACATCCTGACGCTAGCGGTGCAGGCGCTGGTTCCCGTGGTGGGATTGATCCTGGTCGCCTTTGGGCGGTGGGCT
>ERZ1292625.1504-Hain-H41-01um-R1-1504-length-27183-cov-15_pt1 | contig 27183 bp, 34 predicted proteins | sample MGYA00564400_ERZ1292625 | MGnify/ENA primary metagenome ERZ1292625 (study PRJEB36523, sample SAMEA6512639) | groundwater metagenome | collected 2019-01-08 | study: AquaDiva: Metagenomics assemblies of 32 groundwater samples | reverse complement strand
TTTAACTAAAGAAATAAAAGATTTCTCTCCATTCGCAGCAGAAAAAATAAAAAGCAAGATAAATATTACTTCAATAAATAATTCTTTAGCTAATTTAGAAAAAGATTTTAATTCAGTAAATAAAGAAGAAGATTATCTTTTAATAATAGATAAATTATTGGATCTCAATATACCTTTAGATATAAAAATTGGTAAAAGAGGAACATTGCCAATAGGCATAGGTTTCGATAACATGGATTTAAGTTATGTCGAAGAGGTGTTGGGCAAAGAATTCTCAGATACAGAGCAGCTTGAAGGCATTGTTATCACATTTAATGAAAATTATAAAACAGACATTGAATTTGAATTATTTTCAGCAATATCTAATCAAGGAAAAGAAGACCTCATTACAAAGTTTAAATTCAATATAGAGCCTAGAGTAGGAGCTGAAGACGCTTATTTATTTATAAATTACCCATTTGACAGCATTGAATTTCAAAATAATTATGGTCAGAAAAAAATTAGTGAAGGATCCGCAGTCTATATCCCAATTAGTAAAGAAGGAAAAACTCTGGAGTTCATAATTGAAGATGGAATAGAAGTTAACGAATTAGGTTCTTATTTATCTCCAGTAATAATTAATTTAGATGAAAAAATTATTTGTCTCCCAGGAGATGAAAAATGCAATATACCCTTTCCTTGGAAAAAGGTAATATTTTGGATTTTTATCGATCTAGCCATAATTCTTGTAATATACATAATATTGCAGGAATGGTATAAAAGATATTACGAGCATTATTTATTCAAAAATAATTATGATCTATATAATCTTATTAATTTTATTTATAATTCTAGAAGTTCAGGATTAAAAGACCAAGAAGTAAGAAAGAAACTTAAGGCAGTTAATTGGAGTGCTGAAAGAATTAATTACGCATTTAACAAAATAGACGGTAAAAGAACAGGAATGTGGGAAATACCTCTATTTAAGATATTTGAAAATAGAAGAGTCAAAAGAGAACTTGAAAAGAGGCAGAATAAGGCATTAGACATAAGATTTATTAAACAACCAAGATTCTAAATTGTATGATTAAGATATTAAAAAACTTTTCAAGAAGGATTTTAGGAGCTTTATTTAGAAAGAAAAGCAATATTAAAGTTGGATTTTATGGTCCTCCAAATAGCGGAAAAACTACATTAGCAAATATTATATGTAAAGATTGGACAGGGCAGGAAATAGGAGCGGTCAGCCATATACCTCATGAAACTCGCAATGTGCAGTTTAAAGAAAAAGTAGAAATAGAGCATAAAGGCAAAAAATTAACATTCAAAATTGTAGACACCCCAGGCATTGCAACGAAAATAGATTATGAGGATTTTTTAAAGCACGGGCTAAGTAAGAATGAATCTAAAAAAAGAGCAAAAGAAGCAACTCAAGGAATTATAGAGTCAATAAGATGGCTTGATGATATGGATGCAGTAGTTATAGTATTAGACTCTACAGAAAATCCTTATTCACAGGTAAACATAACTATAATTGGAAATCTTGTTGCAAGAAAAATTCCGATTCTTGTTGTAGCAAACAAAATAGACGCAAAAAAATCAAATACCAAAAGATTAGAAGATGCATTTCCAGAATATGAGGTTGTTGGAATATCTGCACGAGACGGCACAAATCTAGAAGAGTTTTACGAATCTTTATTTAAATTAGCTAAAAAGGTATAGAAGAAAAAAATGCAAAAAGACATAAACGGATTGAGGATACATGTAATGCCTTTCTCTGAAATTAAAGAGATGGGGATATCGGAAAGAGTAAAAAAGATTTTGAATCTAGTATTGGGAAATAAAATAATAATATTGCATGGAAGATTAAGGGCAGAGGAAGAGGCGCGCCTTATAGAAGATACAATGGCCATGGTAGATCATGTTAAAAACTTTAAAGGAATAGAATTAGCTGTAATTGAGCCAGACCTGAAAGGCGAAGGAATATTTGTAAAGATGAAGCATGGAATTGCAAAAAGACTTATAGGAGATAGTAGTTCTCTTACCGTGATAGGACCTGCCGCAGTAATAAAAGATATTAAAAAAGATCCTAGAAAAATTGAGTTGCTGTTGAAATAAGTTAAAAAATAGCGATTAAACAATACATAAATATTTATTAATCTCTAAAAGTTTGCTTTATCATGCCATACAAATGTGTAAATTGTTCTATGATCTATGAAGACGGCTCGCAGGAGATATTAGAAGGGTGTGGAAGTTGCGGCAGAAAGTTTTTCTTCTATATAAAAAAGGAAAAATTGAATACAATAACAAGTCTGAAGAATATTCCAAATTCACCCCCAGAAGCTGATTTAGATTTAAATGAAGAAGAAAAAGAAAAAATAGAAAAAGATATAAGAGAAATTGTAGGCATAAATGATGAAGAAACTCCTATCTTTCTTGATTTCGAAAGCATAAAAGTGTTAAGACATGGGAAATATGTTATAGATTTAGGCAAGTTATTCTCACAAAAGCCAAAGGTTTATCAGCTTGAAGATGGAAAATACATTATAGATTTATCTGGATTTCAGAAGCAAGAAAAAAAAGATTAATACCTACTTAGCAAATCTTATAACCTGAACAACAATTTGTGAAGGTTTAAGATTTGATTAGCAAATCTTATAAAGCAAATAGTCTTTTTCTAATTATGAATATAAATCTTATTTTAAAAAAACAGAAAGAGTCAATCAAACTTGATAAAGAAGAATTAAATTCTTTAAAAGAAGAAGTAAAAAAAGTCTCCAATTTTTTAGAAGAAGAAATTGCAAAACAGGGGGCAAATGCCGAAATATTTATGGGGGGAAGTTTTGCTAAAGGTACATTACTGAAAAAAGAAAGTTACGACATAGATATGTTCATAAGGTTTGATTGGAAATTTGACGATATATCCGGCTTACTGGAAAAAATAGTTGAAAGAGTAAATTCAAAATTAAATTATAACTTATCAAAAATCCATGGAAGCAGAGATTACTTCAAATTACAGAGAAAAAATGTAATTTTTGAAATTATTCCAGTATATAAAATTAAAAAACCTAAAGAAGCAAGAAATGTTACAGACTTAAGTTACTTTCATGTGAACTATGTAAAGAAAAAGCTGCGAAAAAATTCTATTAATGAAGAAATTCTTCTTGCGAAAAAATTCTGTCAAGCTCAAGAGGTTTATGGTGCAGAAAGTTATATCAAAGGTTTTTCAGGTTATGCACTAGAATGTCTAATAATACAATACAAATCATTTTTAAAAATGATCAAAGCATTGTCAAACTCAAAAGAAAGGATTGTATTGGACCCAGAGAGCCATTATAAAAAAAAGCAAGACATACTATTTTTATTAAATGAGAATAAATTGCAAGGTCCAATAGTTCTAGTTGATCCTACATTTAAGGAAAGGAATGTCCTTGCCGCGTTAAATGCAGAAACATTTAGAAAATTTCAAGAATCATCAAAAAGATTCTTAAAAAGCCCATCTATTTCTTTTTTTGAGGCTAAAGAATTAGACATCGACAGATTAAAAAATTTAGCAGAAAAAAAGAGCAATGAATTTATCCATCTTAAAATTAAAACTGATAGGCAGTCAGGAGATATAGCTGGTTCAAAGATGAAAAAGTTCGCAAATTTCTTAACGAACACATTATCAAAATACTTCGATATTATAGAGAAGGAATTTTTATATTCAGACGGTCAGGAATCTAATTTTTATTTAGTAGTTAAGGCAAAAAAAGAAATTATTCTATTTGGCCCTCCAACAGTTATGGAAAAGAATGCAAAAGCGTTCAAGAAAAACCATAAGAATATCTTTGAAAAATCAGGAAAATTATATGCGAAGGAAAAGATTAATTTTAATTGTAAGGAATTCCTAAAAAGATATTACCAAGAGCAAAAAACTAAAATAATTGATATGGGAATTATTGATTTAAAACAGGTATAGTATCCTTTTCAATAGCATGAATCATTTTTTTTATATGAAGGTGTTTATAATTTCCAGAAAATCCAGGCATTGCTTTTGTGAATAAAGACATCCATAATTGATTCGCATAAGGCCCATCGTGCTTGTCAATCTCTCCAATTGAATCAGCATAAAAGAATATAGCGCTTATGCCCTTTTTTTCTAATGTATCGGCAATATCTTTCTTCGTGTCCCCAAATAAAAATTCGATTCTTTTATCTTCAAAAAATTTAGAAGTTTGAACAGGAAAATTATTTCTTAAAAAAATGGCCTCATCATTTTCAGACTGCCCCTTTGCTTTTTCAACATACTTTCTTGCAATAGACGGATCTATATAAAATTCTCTGCCCTCTGCATGATCTCTCGCAGCTTTTTCCATCGAACCTGACGCAAGAGCACTAAAATCTCTTACTAATATATTACCCTCTCCAGGGCAGGAAATTAAACCCTCTTTTACAGGTCCAGATATTTCTTTTCCGATTTTTAGAATTACATAAGCTAAATCTCTAGCACTGGGAATTGATTCACTCAGTCTAGGAATAGAACTATCTTCAACATTATAATAGAATGTACCAAGCCCTTCAATATATTGTCCCCATTCGGGCCGATATCTTTTAATCACTTCTTCTTACAGAAACTAAAACTTTTAAATCTATTTATTTTCTTCAGTCTGGCTTTTTAGAGCTTTATCAACAATTCCAGATATAGAATCTGTAAAAAATGGTGAATTTAACCATATGCCCAATTCTTCATCTGAATTTTGAGGAGTAATCATGAACAACGCTTCTTGTTTGTCAGCCATAAAAAGACGAGCATTAGAATCTATAAATTTTGCTTTTATATTAGATTTAGTATTAAATTTCTTTACATTATCTAATTCACCTGATAAAGCCAATTTTATTTTTATATTTTTTTTATTAGCTTTTTCAAGCAAAGGAGTTAAAACTCTGCTTTTATCTTCAAAATCATTTATAGATGTGCAGATAGATATTTCCTTTTTAGCATTTTCAATTAAATCTTTCAATTTTGAAAGAATATTTGAACGCCCTCTCAATGCTCCTGTAATCTCCTGTGATCTAATAGGATCTATTCCAGAATTATATAATTGTTCTAATTCACCATATTCAGCAGTATTTTTAAGATTTAAAAGAGAATCTATCTTATCTTTTGCATCGTTTAAAACATTCAACTTAATTTTTTCAATTACTTCTACTGGCTTTACAGCTATATATTTAACAGGTTTTCCTATTTTTATAATAGCAAATCCCATTTTCTCTAAAGATTCAAGAACATCATAGGTTCTGCTTCTTGGAACGCCTGAAATTTCAGCGACTTCTCCAGCAGACGCAATACCCTTTGAAAGCAAAGCTACCCAAACCTTAGTTTCATAAATATTAAGATTAAAAAACTCCTTAATTTTCTTTACAATATCTTGTTTCATTATCATTAATAAGTGACACAAAAAAGAGTATTTAAATCTTTCCATTTGTATCTATTTGAAAGTCACGACAATAACAAGGTTTAAATAAACTGTTCTAATAAAAAATACATGGTTAATCACAAGTTTGGAGCAATTAATGGAAGAGGAGATGCATATGATATTTATATCGGTAGATATGTGGAAATAATTACACAAAATGCAACATATTGCGGTAAATATAATGGAATAAATGATAACGACGATATTGTTTTAAATCCTTTCTTAAGGAAAGAATATCATCCTACAAACAAAGATAATGAAGGCAGAGAAGCTCTATTTAGTCTTGTAGATGAACCTCAATTTATACATCGTAATATAATGGGCTCTTTAAGTCCTATTAACGAAAGTTATGTTTCGGGCATGGTAGCAAGAAAAGAGATTATTCTTCCATCTAGAAAGTAATCAAAATATCAATAATGCCGCTGCAAGGGCCAATAAACATCCCGTAGAAATAAAAGGCATGGCGGGGTAGAATTTGCCCTTTTTAGATATATAAAACAAGAATGCTAATGCTGCAGTAGCACCGATAGATATCATTAATGCAGGTATCAATCCAAGACTATTCAATACAATTCCAGCAAGTATAATTGGAAATACTATATCTCCTCCGCCTAAAATAGCCACGCTAACCTTTAAGCCCTTCCCTTCGTTTTTCTTGTCTTTCTTCATTTTTTCTAAATTATCTTTCTCCTTTTTACCCATATAAGGTACAAAAAGTCCTGTAAAGAATTTCAACTTTTTGATTTGATATTGAGCCATCTTCTGCATAAACCCTGCATGCCATACAGCATACATATCATATATAGAAATTAATATCAATAACAAGACAGCGGTCCAGATGTTTAATAGAGGAACAAAAATAGCAGCTATGCCTGGATAGATAAATAATTCAGTAAGATTATGAACAATAATATTTCTTCTGAAAAGTTTCAATGCAGCCAAAGGTAACGCAATAATCAAAGCAATTAATGAACTATAAGGTATACCTCTCAAGAATGCATTAATAGTTATTCCCAAAGCAAGTGTTACAACAACAAAAAACCAGAGTCTAAGGAAAAATTCAGATTTATATCTCATAAGAATAAGCATAACTACTATTGCAAGGACGATTGCAATAATTATAGATACCAAAGTGCTTGCAGGAGTTACACCCTCAGGAGGATCCATCCCGTAAGGTAAATTATAAAATGTTTTATTAATTACATTTCCTTCCGAGTCTACTATTTGTTTAACTTCAGGTGAATATTTTCCGACTACAACAAGTCCAATTAATTGAGTAACAAAGAACAAGCACAAAAGCAAAGATATTATCTTAAAAGAATGTTTCATATTCATCTTTAAGAATAAGAGTTTTTAATTGTTTGTCTTTTTTATTTCAATCTAATCGTCTCTAAATTCCTAGGCACAGTAGTTTCTATTTTATTAATGCGATGAATACTCGAAGCCAAATCAAGACATCTTGTAGGTTCACCGTGATTTATAATAATCTTTTTAGGTCTAGGAATTATCCTGCTTATATGCTGCATTAATTCATTTCTTCCAGAATGAGAAGACAATCCGTTAAGGGTCTCAACTTGTAAATTAACTTTTAGCATATCATTGCTATAATCTTTGCCCAAACTAACTTCTTTAGCTCCTTCTTGTACATGTCTTCCTAATGATCCAGCACCCTGAAAACAACCAAATACAAGAAGATTCTTTGGATTGTCAGCCATATGTCTAAAATATTCTACAGACGCGCCGCCATTAAGCATTCCAGATGTGGATATTATAATACAAGGCCCTCCTTCAAGAACTTCTTTTCTTTCTGCAGGACTGCCTATTCTCTTAAAAATATCCGAAGTAAATGGATTGTTATCTTGTAGAATTTGGCTTCTTACACTAGTGCTTAAAAAGTCAGGATAAGCAGTATGAATCGCATTAATATCCCATATCATTCCATCAACATAGACAGGCACTTTAGGCAATTCGCCAATTCTTATTGCCTCTTCTACCCTTAGCATTGTTTCTTGAGAGTGACCAAGACCTAATTCAGGAAGAAGAATTTTTCCGCCTCGCTCTATTGTTTTTTTAGCAAAATCGATAAAGATTTTTTCAGTATCTCTTCTTGGCGGAAGGATATTATCTTTCCCCCCATAAGTTGCTTCTAATTGCATACTCTCTACTCTAGGAAAACGATGTTCAGCAGGATCAAGCAATCTTGTTTTTGCAAACTTAGTATCTGCGCTATAAATAAAATTATGAAGACCATTTCCGATATTTATATGCACTTGTGCGCTTCCTAGAACATGCCCAGCATTATAAAAAGTAATTCTGATATCGGGAGTTATATCCGTAACCTCGCAGTATTCTAAACATATAGAATGTCTAACCATTTCTTTTATGTCCTCACCTTTGTAAAGGGGAGATTCTGCTTTTTTATAAGCTACACCAATAAAATCCAGTGCCAATAAAGATGCAATGTCTCTTGTAGGCTCAGTCATATAAACAGGCCCCTTATATCCCATTTTATATAAGTAAGGAATAAGACCGCAATGATCAGTATGCCCATGCGAAAGAATTATTGCATCAACAGAGTTTAAATCTCCAATCTCGCCTATATTTAAGTAAGGAAATCTTTCAGGGCCATCAGAAATTGCAGGATTAATGCCGCAGTCCAATAAAACCTTTGAATTAGGGGTTTGTAATAATAAACAAGATCGGCCAACTTGTCTGCCGCTTCCTAAAAATGTGAGGCGAACCCACATATCCATTTTTTCAGGATTCCATTCTTTGTAAATTTTCCTGCCAATATCATTCAAGAATTTTCTTCTATAGGTATTATTTGCATACAATACAGATCTTATCTTTTCAGTTATTTTGCTGGGAATAGATGGACTTCTTTTAACTACTGGAAGCCATAATGTAGAAGATTTTATATCATTTAAAATAGAACCTTGTTTTCCTATAACTAGTCCAGGTTTCTTAGCTTCGATAACAACAATACTTCTTTGAATATCAAAAATAATATTTGCTATACCTGCTTCTTCAGGTACAAGCGCCCTAATTGTTTTTTCAGTCTCAGTCTCAGTCAAAAGTATTCTCTTATCAGCCCTAAGTTCTATTCTCTTTTTAATTTTATTTACAACATTTTTTATGTTTTGTTCGCCAGTACGCATGAATTCCTTGTCGTCTGTGTATAATACTATATTAGCGCCTTCAAATGTCGCATCTACAATTACTTTCGGTAATTCTTCTTTAATCGTCTTTAGAATATCCATTTTAAAAAAATATAATAAAATAATTATCTATACTGCGGAACAATTTCCTCAGCTACAACATGCTCTATTCCAGTTTTTGTTACAACAAATATATCAATTCCATTTCCAGATCCAACATCTCTTTGCGTTGAAGACTTCAAGCATTTTCTTACAAGTTCAATTCCTTTTTCAACATTTATCTCTTTAGTATATTCTCCTTCTAATACTCCCAATATATAAGGCATTCCAGATGAAAAATTAGCGTCATAATCTTCAACTTCATAAGCTCCTCCTGCCGGCTCAATTGTATAAAGATAAAACTTTCCATCTTTATCAACTCCAGCAATAAGTGTACCAACTATATTCATTATCATAGAAGGTGTTCTTATGTTTCTATAAGTTACCATGGATAAAAGATGTGCAGCTTCTTTTACAGAAGACGTTTCCTTTGTCCTTAATTCACGTAATTTTAATTCAGCAGCAAGAATCTTATTTGTTAATTGTGCATCTGCAACCCCTCCAGTGTATGCAGCAATAAGATAATCATTAACTCTTAATATTTTCTTATAATTTTTTCCCATAATAAGACTGCCAGCAGTTACTCTTCTATCTGCCCCCAGTACAACTCCGTCTTTGCATACAATACCAACTAAGCTTGTACTCGACATCAACATATTTTTTTGAATTTCTTCATTCATTTTAAGAATTACAATATAAGCTATAATTTATACTATTTAAGTTTTTCGGATAGCTCAATCACCGATTGATTAAGTTCAGTTTCTTTTTCAAGTCCATCATTTTTTAATATTGTTCCAGCAAATTTTTGATTGCTATCTTCAAAATAAGAGATATCTCCAGATTTTCGAACTTTCATTATATTATCGACAAAACTTTCCATTTTTTGTTCATGGCTGACAATAATAAGCTGGAAAACGTTTAGTTCTTGCAGGACCTGCCTCATTTTATCCAATTGCATTTCAGAGAAACCATCTGTTGGCTCATCTAAAATAACAATATCCTTTGTTTTTATTTTGCTTGAAATAGAATTAATTATCTGATTAAGAGCAAGTCTATAAGCAAGTGCAACAGCAGTCCTTTCTCCTCCAGATAAAAATTCATATTCCATTTCAATATCTTTATAGATGATAATGGGAGAAAATGATTCATCGAGCTTTACTCCTAAAGAACCTTGAGGGACAAGCATGTCGAACCATTTGCTAAATATCTTAGAAAATTCCTGCCTTAATTTTAAAAGTACGTTCCTTTCTGTAAATTCCACAAAGCTGAGGAAATCAGAAGAAAGCCAGGAGTATAATTCAAGATAATAGCTTAAAGTTTTTCTTATCTTTTCTTTTTTCATAATATTTTCTTCTCTTTCAAATATCTCTCTTTTTGTCAAAACCAATTCTCTTTTTATTTCAGCAAGATTAATCTCTGCATTTTTTTCTTCTTGCATGGCTTGTTGCAGTTCAGTTTTCTTATACTTAATGGACATATCAAATTTTGAAAGCTCAGCTATTTTATCTTTTAGTACCTTAAAATTTTTTTCAAGAAGTTCTATATCATTTTTTAAACTTTCCAATAATCTGCCAGTTTGCTGGTATCTCTTTTTTGCTTTTTCTAAATATTCAGTTTTAGATTTTAATATTTCTTTTAAAGCTTTCTTTTCTTCAAATAAAGATTTTTCAGATTTAATACTCCATATCGTTTTAGTTATAATCAGTATATCTTTCTCCAGCATCTCTATTTTTTGCTTTGTTTTGCTCAATAAATTCTCGGTCTCATTTAATATATTATGCTTATGCATATCAGAAACATCTTGCAAGCATGTTGGGCAAATATCTATTTTAAAGACTCTTTCTCTTTTATTTAACGTCTCATCTCGTCTTTTCTCAAGAGAGTTAATTTCGCCTAAAAGATTAGTATAAGCCGAATTTAGATTATCCAGCACTTTATTTTTTTCCTCAATTTTAGAGATTATGCCCCTATATTCTTCATCATCATATGACTCTCCCCCTTCTATTAATGTTTTTTTAAGTTCAGCAAAATCAGATTCCATGCTCGCATGATTTTCATATTTATGAGAGACCATTATGCTGGTTTTTTCTGCCTCTTTTTCAAGATATTCCTTCTCTTTTATTTTATTTTCCAACTGAAGCATTTCAGATTCAACTATTTTTCTTTTATTTATTTTTATTTCAAGATATTCTTTTTTTTGATCTACTTCTTGTTCTATATTTTTTACAGATGTCTTTTTTAATTCAACTATAGACTTTTCATCATCAAGATTTTTTATCTCACCATGAAATACCTTAGTCTCTTCTTTTAAATAATTTAATAATATAATCAAATTTTCTCTTATTCGCTTATACTTGTCTACACCCAAGATATAGCGCAGAATATTTAATCTAGTTTCAGGGTCTTCCAATATTATCTGTTTCATCTGCTCTTGCGGAGTATAAACAGTATATCGATATAACAAATTATTTTTTTTAATCAATTCTTTAGGATACCCTATGTATTCCAATATCTTTGTTTTTATTTCAGTAAGCGAGGCCTCAGATTTTTCCCCTTCCACACTAATTGAAGCATATTCATTTGTAACGCTTTTATGATTTCTTTTTAATCTACGTTCGATTATTATATTTTTGCCGTCAACATCCATCTCCAAAGATACAGCCCCACTATTAGCTCCATTTCTTAGAAGAGAAGAACCGCGTTGTCCTGGCTGCAATCCGAACAAAGAATACTCTATGGCTAATAGAATAGAAGTTTTTCCAGACCCTATATCTCCAGAAAGCAAAGTAGAACCATTAGGAAATATCATATCTATATTTTTATAAGATCTAATATTTTTCAAGGACAATCTTTTTAATTTCATATTCCAACCATTTTTTTTACTTCTGAAAGAACTCTCTCTTCAAACACACCCGACCTCTCCTCATCTATTTTTTCAATTTGCAGAGATTTTGTTAAAGGCAATATCAAATGGCTGAATTTATTATCCAGAGTCATGAAATTTTTCAATATCTGTACTTCTATATCCTCAGTATTTATTGTATCAAATTCTAATTTAGACTCAGAAATTAACAATTTAGACATGCTTTTCAAAAAAATCAAGGCCTCTCTTTTTTTAACATAATTTTCTATTTTTACAAAATCAATGTCTGATGTTCTACCTTGTTCTATTAATCCTTCTAGTTTTACAATAACTACTTTATCCTTCAGAGATTCTCTTTCCAACAATTTAAGTATACCCTCTGTCGCATACAAAGCATTATTTATACTATAATTCACAACTAAAATTTCCCTAAGTTTTACTTCTTTTCTTTCGATATTCCCATTTTCAAATATAAAAAAAGAGCCATTTTTCAATTCTTCTAGTTCTTGCAGATTATTTGGAAAGAGTGGTCCAGGATAAACCATTCCATTTTTATTATAGCTAATATGCAAATGTCCTAATGCCACATAATTTACTTTCGGTAATTTAGATTCATCAACAGATTTTATTTTAGGATTTTGTACAGCGCCCCTTATAGTTGTATGGAGCATTAATATTTTAAACAATCCAGGAGCATCTTCTATTTTTACCCTTTCCAATTCTTCTATTTCAAGCCCTGATTTTTTTCCAGGATAGCCGTAAATTGCAACATTTTTATAAATAGTTGGTTGAAGCAGAATAGTGTCTCCTTTATTTTCATAATTTATTACATTAGTACAAAATCCTGATTTTTCCAAAACATCAAGGAATGTTTTTCCAGATACAGAATAATCGTGACTGCCCGATATTATGAATACAGGAATATTTGCCTCTTTTAATCTTCTAAATTCCCTAAAAGTCTCTTTCAAAGAGTCAATAGAGGGATATGCAGAATCGAACAAATCTCCAGCAATAAGAACAAATTCTACTCTTTCTTTAATACAAATTGTGACAGCTCGTTGAAAACTCTGCATATTTAATGCATTTAATTCAGGTAATCGCCAGCCATCTAAATGACAATCAGCCATATGTGCAAATTTCATAATAAAAAAATTACAATTTCTTATATATAGTTTATTGTGCGAGAGAGTATGAATGCTTTACTTTAAAATATATTTAAATATTTAATTACAATTAATTATCTGGCTAGTTGGAGAGCAAATAGCAATAGATTCTATATCTTCACCTTCTGTAAAATAAGCTGGTTGAATTTCCAATACATATTCTCCGCTTGAACTGTATCCTGCAGGAATTTTATAACTTAAAACAAAAGTTGATTCTTGAGGATTTAATCCTATTGTGCTTCTTGAACTAATGAGACTTACAGGATTATTTTTCGGTATGTCTTCTCTAAATTGTTTATTTTTATTTCCTATTCTAAGATACGCTAAATCAATTTTAAATAAACCCCTATTTTGCAATGTTAAATTTAATACATTATCTGTTGCATTATGAATGCACTTCAAATTATCTGCAATGATATTTATTTCTTTATCACATGTAGGCTTATCTTTTGGAACATACGCTTTTAGAAAAGAAAATACGATGACAGCTATACCCATCGCAATAGCGACCAATAAAACATAGCTTATAACCTCGCTAACACCTCTATTTTTCATAGAATTAAAAAAGCCAAACAGCTTTTTATATCTATCCCAGATTAAAATCTTAATATTCTAAATTCCTTAAAATCCTGAAAATGTTCTTCCTTTTCTTCTACATTTCTAATATTTGCATGTTTATGTCCTGTTCGGCATATTTCAATAAGACTATTTACTTTTTCTTTATCTCCTTCAAAAAATATTTCAATTCTTCCATCTTCTAAATTTCTTATATATCCTCTAACATTAGATTTATCCGCATTATCTTTTACAAATTGTCTAAAGAAAATTCCTTGTATGGAGCCTGTCAAAAATATTCTTACAGATCTTTTCATAAGGCAAAATAATAATTAAACTTAATATAGTTTTCTATGCAGTTTTAACTTCTTCCTTTTCCTTCTTTGGCTGCAAATTAAAATGAGCACTTTCATCAATTAATTTTAAGTGGGAAATAGATTTCCATTCCCTTCCAAGAACCTTTGCTCCAAGTTTATCTATTTCAATAGGCAAGCCTGCCAATATGTATCCTCTGTCAGAAGCATCCATAATTGCAAAATTAGGAAATTTGCAGCAGAGTATATCGTGAACAGAGTACTTTATCGGCCACTTTCTTATCTTATTCTTCTTTAAAGAAAAAAATCCAGAATAATGTTTAGCAGGAAAAGCACCAAGCATATTTGTCAATGAATCACTAACCTCTGTTTCATCATCTGCTTTCAAAGAGGGCAAGGATATAACACAGCTATTCAACAATATTTTCGGATATTTTATAGATTCAAATTTCATAAATCTAACATCTCGCAATTCTTCAACTTCACTCTCATTAATATCTACAAGCCCAACAGCATATTTTTCAGCGAGTTTTTGATAACCTACAGAATCAAATAATTCCCACGTATCATTTCCATCAACACCCTCCGCAATAAATACTGCTGCAACAGGGTTTTTATTCTCTATACAGAATTTCAACACAGATTCAACAAATCCAATAGGAGTATAAGAATCTTTATTTTTTATGTTCGGCTTCAATACTATCTTATCATATTTTTTAAGCTCATTCTGCACTTTTAACATATTAAGGAGTTTAGGAACAGATTCCCCATAGCTCGTGAATTTTATTGAAGCACCCTTTACCATAATTATGATTATCAATTATAGGCTTTATAATTATTGTTATGTCAAGATGCAACAATCATAACAATCCTTCTTCTTCTCTTCTATCTAATTCATGGTTAACTATGGCGGTGACGTGGGATGCAAAATAAACTTTCTTGCCCAATGTGACAGGCGTGCAAATCTTCTTAAGGCGATTAAGTTCTTTATGAGGAAGCCCTTTATGATCGCCCATAATAAAAATAGGGTTTTCTTTTATTTTAACATCTTTAATATGTTCTCCTTTAGGGTCAAGCAGATATAAGTTTCTTCCATTTTCATGCAATTCCTTAGCTAGCTCCAAAAAGCCCTTCTTTTCAATCCAATATCCCGGAAATACTTCTCTTTTCTCGCCTTCTTTATACTTATAAAGAATTTTTTTCAATATAGAAGAAACATCTTTTTTAGCCAAATATATTTTATCAATTCCAGTTTCTCCCGCTAAAACAGGAGCCATTTCTATGTGTTTCGTAGGATCAGGCGGTCCAGAGAAAACCAAATGCAATCTAGAGTCACTTCTTATCTTATGACTAAGAAAAAATGTAGCAATAATTACGTGAATAGCAATATCTATCCTTCCAGCCTTCTGCAAATCATCAAGGGAGAAATTACCTGATGTAGGGGCTGTTCTTGAATAATAAATAAATTCTCTTGGCATGTTAAAATTTCTTGTCTTTGTTTTTAATTTTAATATCAAAGGTATTTTAAACCCTTTGCCAAAGATTAAAAGGACATTTTACTTAACAAATTAGTGAAATTTCATAAAAGAGATATTGTTGAAATAATTATATTAATAATAGCAGTATTAGCATTAATAATCTTCTGGAAACCAATATTAAGAATAAGCACAGATATAGAATTGGTAAGAGAAGTAATATTAAAATTCGGATTTTTGTCTTCAATTGCTTTTATAATTTTCACAATGATACAAGTAATAATTCCTCCAATCCCAGGACAAATAGCAGGGCTAGTAGGCGGTTATGTTTATGGAGTTTCCTTAGGGACTTTTTATTCAATAATAGGACTTATAGTCGGGACATATATAATAGTGGCAGTTTCAAGAAAATTTGGCGAGCCTTTAGTTGAGAAGTTTGTAAAAAAAGAAAGAATGAATAAACTTGACAAAAAATTTCAAAAAACAGGCTCATTAGCACTATTCTTATTCTTCTTAATACCTGTCTTCCCCGATGACATAATGAGCTATATTCTAGGTTTAACAAAAATGAGTATTAAAAAAATTTTAATATTATCTACTATTGCAAGAATTCCAAAATATCTAGCCTTTAATATTATAGGAAATGGGCTTTATTTAAAAAATCTAACTTTAGTCATATCACTAGCAGTTATTTTAGTCATAATTTCAGTAGTCTTATATATCTGTAAAGATAAATTAAATGAATGGATATTAAGCATAAATCATCATACTAATTCAAAACGAATAAAGCGCGCGCGATAATATCTCCTTCTTCAGATTTCTTCATTATTGCAACAAATCTTTCTTTATAAAATACTGCAAATACTTCTTCATTTGGAATTTCAAAAATATCCGACTTCATTAAAGGTTTTCCTGTTAATAATTCTTTTAATGATTTTTCTTTTATTTGTATAGTTGGCAAAACTTCTGGGATGCATAATTCAGCAGGAATTAAAATATCCCTTAACTTTTTTTCATTTCCAACTTCATATTCCTCAACAGCTTTTTCAAAATCATAAAGATTTACAGATTTTTCCTCCGAGAATATTGAGGCTCTTGTTCTTCTTAATTCAAGCATATGTGCCCCGCCTATTTTCTCCCCCAAATCAGAAATTAATTTTCTTATATAAGTCCCTGCTTGCACTTCCGATATAAACAAAACATCTTTTTCATCTCTTTCAATAATGTCGAATTTTTTTATTTCTCTTATTCTTTCTTCTCTCTTTACTCTTGACCGAACAGGAGGTAATTGCTTAATTTTACCTTTGAATTTTTCCATTTCATCTCTTAATGTCTTATCCGAGATATTAGCATGCAAGCGCATTATACCAACATAAAATTTATCTTTATGCATGAAATAATCGCTTAAACGACAAGCTCTCCCTAAGGCAACTGGTAAAACCCCAGAAACTCCAGGGTCAAGTGTTCCAAAATGAGATGTTTTGCTAATTCTCAATTTTTTTTTGACAAATTCAGATATTTGAAAAGATGTAGGTCCAGACGGTTTGTCTATATTTATAATTGAGAATTTTAATAGGTCTTGGATTGGTATCATTTTAAATTATAATTGCTTCTTTAAAAGATTTAAAATGGTTGTCTGTTGTCAATATTTTAGCTTTGAAAGCCCTAGCTGAACAAATTATTGTCGCATCAGCTAATGCAAAACTAGGAATTTTTAATCTTGTTTCTGCGTGCAATAAACCTGCTTCCTTTGCAATTCTAGGAGTAATCTCAAATACCTTGGAATTTTTGATTAAAGAACTATAGGCTAAATCGATATTTCTATTTAATCTTTTGGCTTTACTTACAACTTCAGAAATAATAATAGGAATAATAAATATTTGCTCATTTTTCAAAAATTTATTTACAGCCTCTCCTTTTTGGCTTCCTTCTAGATATTCTATCCACGCAGAAGTATCTATAATATAATCAGTCATATTCTGTCTCTTGCCCTATCTTCTTTTCTATTATACTTGCCAATACCTTTTAATGCTCCAAAATAGTCTTTTTTATGTTTTTTTATTTCTATTTCTACAACTTCATCTTCTTTTAAGTTTTTTTCTCTGACTATATCTATGGGAATTGTAACTGCTAACGAGCCTCCGAGTGCTCTTATTCTTGTTATTGCCACCATAGAAAATATAACTCTAAGTTATATTTAAATTTTACCTTTTAGATAAAGCTGCCTTTTATCTTCAGGAAACTTCTCAATAGCATATCTTAGCATTGTCCTCGGCATATTTTTATAATTATTTTTTAGAAAAGATTCCAAGATATTAGATTCTCTTTTTCCAACTTCGCGAAGCATCCAACCGACTGCTTTATGAATTAAATCATGCCCATCACTTAAAAGAACCTTAGCAATTTTCAATGTTTCTTTAAATTCATTATTTTTTATAAAATGAAATGTAGAAATAATTGCAATTCTTCTTTCCCATAGATTATTTGACTTCGCATAGTTATATAAAATATCTTTATTTTTATCAATAAGCCATTTACCAAGAAGCTTGTCCGCAACACAGTCTATTAAATCCCAATTATTTCCATAAAGGTGATTTTTTATATAAAAATCAATTATCTCTTTTTTATATTTTTCACTATCTGCTTTTTCATATTTATAAACTAAAATCAACAAGGCACACATTCTATCTTCATGAATATTTGATTTCAATATAGAGGTTAGTTCTTCAAAAGACACGTCAACATTATTTTTTGCTACCCTCCTCGTATCAGGAACTGTAATTCCTAGAAACTCATCTCCCTCCCCATATTCACCTTTTCCTGTTTTGAAAAAATTCTTATAGATTGGAATTTTTTCCGGTTTCGCATATTTTCTTAGTTCTAGTTGAATTTCGTGCATATCTATTTCTTCAAGGACATTCTATGAATTTGCGGAGTTTTCTTTACAGTCAAATGTTTCTGGACTTTCGCACTCTGTTCTGCTTCCTTTGTACGTTGTTCTGCAACAGCCTGTTCTTTCTCTTTCTCTTCATTCTTCTCTTCAGTCGTATTTTCTTTCTTCTCTTCTTTAGGAGTTTCTACTTTAGTTTTCTTCTCAGCTATTTTATGTCTTCTTTCTATTTTTGTCTTCAAGAATCTTACATGTTCTGGAATATCAACAAAGTCCACTTTTACAACATCATTTTCTTTTCTAGCCCTGACTTTTACCTTTGCAGGCGGATTTTTTCTTCCTCGAAACCATAATTCATTATTTAGATATACATCTAATCTGACGTTATCTAGATTGCGATTAGTAATTTTCATATGTTTAGCTATAAATCTCTTTATAGTTCTTATAGCTATACGCATCCTATCATATCGAGCAGCTTTAAGACAGGCTCTTCGAAGAGGTATAACATATTCTCTTTCCAGTATTTTATTTTCTTCTGCCATTTTATCCTAATTGCTGTTTTTTAATTCTTCTAGGTTTTATCTTTAATTTTATTCTTCTCCAATGTCTTCTCTGCTTTGTAATTTGAGAAGGATGCGCTTTGTGACCCATACCGTATTTTTTAATTATAACCCAAAATGGCGCCCACTTTGTCAATCTATTCTTTCTTGCTAAATGAACTTTTTTTGGATAGTGCTTGGTCATCTTAATCTGGTAAAAGAGGTTTATCAATTACTCTTCCATTTACAGCGTAATTTGTATTTGTATTTTCTCTTAAAAGTAAATCATCAAAATTTCTAATTCTTAACGCACCCAAATCTACTTTCCCTTCATTTTCCATTTCTTTTAGATATCCCCATGTTGCGCTTTCCGTATAAAATCTAATCTTAGGATTATAGCCAGATATTCGTGGGTCTACGTCTAAACTAGAAAGATCTATTGCTTCGCCGTTTAAATCTTTTCTTAATTTGGCTTCTGAAATTCTAAGACCAATCTCTCTAAATAATGATAAGATATCGCTTAAAGTATAAACTCTTGCACGCATTTTTCCTGCTATCATTAATTTAATTAATTCTCTGTCTACTGTCATTTTGCCAATCCTTCAAGGAAAGATACTCCTTTTTCAGTTAACTTTCGCCCTGCTTTTTTTTCTTTAGATTTTTCGACAAAACCTGCTTTTTCTGTTTGCTGTAAAATTGTTCTAATTATTTTGCCGCCAGATTTTCTAAATTCCGCTGGTTTTACACCCCTCTTTTTTCTTCCACCATATCTAGTTCTTAATCTTCCTACACCCACAATTCCTTTTATATAAATCTGTCTTAATATGCTGGCCGCTCTTTTATGCCAGAAATCAGGCTCCATTATAGGTCTTGCTTTATGCGAAGAACTCTTAACAAAATATGCCCATTCTGGTTTATTAAATTCAGGCATTTCTTTCAATGCGTCAGCTAGATTTTTATTATATTTCTCAGGATGAATTGTTTTTACATCAGCCATGGATGAGTGTGAAAATTAGGGCTTATAAATCTTACTTCTGTCTTTCTAACTACTCAAATCTAACGCAGTGGCTTTTTTATGCGAGAAGATCTCCTTCTCAATATTATAGTGAAGCCTATAACCTTATAGTTGCAATAATACTCGACTCTTTGGGCAAGATTTATAGCAGTATCCCTCATTTTTTCTCTATCTCTTTCCGCAGATTTTAATAGAGATATTCTTATCTGATTATAAGTTTTAAAGCATAGATTTAATGATTTTATAACTCCATCTGTAACGCCATTCTTGCCTATCTGGAATTTTGCTTCAGAAATCATTTTTTAATTGAAATTGCTCCAGATGGAAATGCAGAAAGTATTTCTTCCTCAGTATATTTACTTTTGATATCCTCCTTTAGCTCATTCAATATTTCTTTTTTATCCATATTTCCTGGAAGCACCCTCAATAAAATATCTTTTTTAGACTTGGCTGCACTTTCAGGAACAGCCCTTAATTTTGATTTCTGTTTTATTAAAACAAGGGCCAATGGCACAGAAATTCTTTTTATCTTTCCTTTAACACCCCACGTACCAACTTTCATAGTATTCAATTTATATAATTTAGACAATTTAAAAATATCAACTTCTGCTTTAATTTTTCTGTCTCGCCATGCTCTACTAAAGCAAGCAGTAAAGATAGAACATTCATTAATATCTTCTTTTTTAACTGATTTTACATCAGCTAATATAGCTGAAAAAGGACTTCCAGGAGTTGCAGTATGCATGATTATTTTATCTTTTTTTTCAGCTTTTAATGTTTTTAAAAGCATCTCATTTTGCTCTGCGTTTTTTCCGCCAATTACAAGTTTCTCAGATGATGTGTAAAACCATCTATATTTTTGATAATCTTTAAATTCCATAGAAAACAAGAGAAATTAAGGTTTTTAAAGGTTATTTATTCAAACTTTGCATTAAAGAAAACTAAAGCAGATTTATAATCTCGAAGCTAATATTAAAATTATGGAATTTAAAGATATAGGCAAGGTAATTGCGGGAATACTTATCATTATTGTATCAATTCAGTTTTTATTCGTTTGGTTTAAGTATTGCGATAATTTTCAAGATAAAAATTATAATGTTTCACTTTGTATAGAAAAAATGGTTTTCTTGATTATTCCTACAGAAGTTACCATTGTACAAATTTTAGAATCTTTTCCAATTTTATTAATAGTTGTTTTATTTCTTTATTGGAAATTTGTAGCTCCACATATGGGCTAATTTTTATTGGGGTCAATTAACATTATGTTTAGATTCATGTTCTAGTAACTCATTCAACTGCTCAAATTGTTCTCCACAATATCTGCACTTCCCTTCTCTCGCTACAGCATCTTGATATAGTAAATTTACACGCATATAATCTGTTAAGGTAGCAGTCATTTGTTTTTCTAATTCTTCATAATGATCTAAAAGCAATAAAGCATCTTTCTTTTCCTTTGATTTCAAATCCAATTTAGATAGTCCAATCGCACTAAGTCTTTTACTTAAGGAGGGATGCGAAGAGAATAATCTTGTTTTTTCATTATCTACAACAGTTTGTTTAATCTTAGAGTGATCTTCTTCAACATAGGCATCATTAATAGACTTGTAAATATTAACAAATCGTTTTCCTTGAGAAAGTAAACTTATAACAGAATTATACCCCACACTTTCAAAATAAACCGTATATGCTAAGTAATTAACAAGACCTCTTCCAAATGTTTCTTTACTTATGAAGTGTGAAGCAATATAGTCTGCCCTATATTCAACTTGCCTAGAATAGATAGAAATAATCACTCTAAAAATAAAAGAATAGCCTTTAGCAAAGCCAGCAATAAACAAACCAACAATAGCAAGTTCTGCAAGTGGAATTACGTCCCACCACGCTTTTCCAAATTTTGAAGATTTTTCTAGAGAGATTTGTATTTTGGCTAATAAAGTGCCTACAATAGTATCTTTTCCGTAAAAATGCCCAAACTCATGTGCAAGAATTGACTTAAACTCTTCAGATGAAATTGATCTTAATCCTGCAATACCTACTCCGATTTTTCTTCTGAAAAGTCCAGTAACATAGATTTCTTCTGTAGGTAATATTTGAATCTCATCAGGCATTCTTACTCCAATTTCTTGAGAGACTTCTTTTATAACTTTAATAAATTTAGGGAATTTCTCTTGTTTTAATGCAAAACCTCTATCGTTTGACTTAGTACTCAATGCAAAAATTAAAGGTATGACTCCAACCCCCACTAATATATAACCTATAGGGATCATGTCGGTAAAATAAATACCAATATAGTAAAGGGCAACATAAATTGAGATAAAGAGAGCTAATGTAATAACCAAACTAAAATATATTCTAAATTGAAGATTTAAGGGAATTTTTATCTTTCTTTCCATATCTAATAATAACTATCTAATACTTAAAAAGTTGCCCATTCCTAAATTAATAATCCTCTTTAATGTAACAAGGCATTTATTAAAAGTTTGCCAAACATAACAGCAGTCATTAAACTTAAACTATTTTACTTAAGATTTAGATTCAGGTATAAAAAAGTAATCCTTTTTCATTAATATTTTTTTATCACAAACATTCCAAAGATGATTTGACATAGAAAAACTAGAATTTCTTTTTCTGTCAGTATAATACGCTAAAATTATTTTTAAACCATATTCTTTTCTTATGCTTTCTAAAATCGGTGCAAAGTCAGTATCTGCAGTGATTATAATTATGCTCTCAAATTGTTTTCTCTGTGCAATTTTTATTAAATCTTGAGTTAATAGATTATCAACTCCTTTCTGTTTATAAATTCCATTAATAAATTGGCATCTTCCTTCTCTTACCCATGTAGTAGGTAACTTAGATTGTATTTTTCTTATAAATTTATCATATTTACTTTTCTTTTCAGCTTCTTCTTTTGTGGGTATGGCACTTTGAAAGGGAGGGGCAGTATAGTAATAAATATCTTGACACCAAAGACAATATGTCTTAGCTAAGTTTATTGCTAATGTTTGAATATTATATTTCAAATATTTTCCGTTACCTAAATGCTTAGCAATTCTTGAAAGATATGCAGCATCTATTAGAATCGCCGTATCACCTATATTTCTTTTTTTCAATTTCATATAAAAATACAGAAATATAATCTTTTTAAAATAATGTGCGTTAGAATATTAAAGAAAAAAAGTCATCATGCGACCCCGTAGGATCACATGGGATTATGTTACTAAAATAATGCAGTAAGCATATATAAATCTTTCCAAGATAATCCTATTAATAATGTTATTTCTAATACTGGTTAAGATAACAATGCGTTCAAAACAAACCCTTCGCTTCAATTTTAACGAAGAAACTTAAATCTTCATAAGGGTTGTTTGCAGATTCACCTTTATCAGGTCTATAAATTAAAATTCTATACTTTGTCTCGCACAAAGGAGAATCTTCTGGAATTATAACTTTTACTCTTTCAGCGTCAATTTCTCCAGCCTGCGCAGACATACTTCCAGAACCAAATTTTATCCAATTTTCTGCAACCTCTTTGCTAACTCCGCAATTTTCTTTTATTTTTGGATCATCCAAAATAGTAGCATAATTGAATGTCTGCGATCCAGTAACTCCTCTTTCAGTATTTTTAATTCCAAAAGCAACTCCAAATTCCGAGCCTTGTTCAACTACAGCAGTACCGTCTGTTAATTTTAATATAGCCCTCTCATTTTCATCTACAAATAAATTCTTTATTTCTTCTTTAACTTTTTCGTTTATTTCTTCAACATTATCTGTCGCACCCTTAAATATACCTTTAATTAATATCAAACCAAGTATCAGCATAGACATAGCAAGAACTATAATTACAATAGTTCCAATAGATAATTCGACTGCGCCCTTTTTATTTTGCATTTGCTACTTGTTGAAATTGCGAAAGAAAATCAGGGTTGCTTATTAAAGAATTCAGAGCATACACAAAAACTATTACACCCAATATTATTGCGATTATATTCAATATAACTCCTACAGAAGACCATTTATTTTTCATTATCTTCTTTTGTTTCATACTAAATATTAATCCTATTACGCCCAATATTATACCATTAGCAGAAGAAAATATTATACCCAATATTCCAAGTACAATGCCTACAACTCCAAAAGAATTGTCTTTCATCCCCTCTTCTTTTTTCATATCGAATTTAAGAGCTGGAGTTTTATAAAGATTTGCTTTATATGGGCGTGGAGGTACTCGCAGAGCAAGCTCCGCGGTAACTGCAACACTTTGTGATTGCAGTGAATCGAACTTCGATTCCCTAAATGGGAGTGGAGGGAATCGAACCCCCGACATGGCGAGCTTCAATCGCTTGCTCTCCCTCTGAGCTACACTCCCGTCAATAAAATATAGATAATGTCTTTTTAAATATTCTTGATAAAAAATGTGAGTCAGAAATAGGCCAGATTCTGTCATTTCTCGTCTCAAGACGAACGAAATGTGCTGACATCTGTCTAAGCCCACGGTTAAAGTGGTTGCATCAGCGAAGGCGCTCGTGTCAAGATTCTCATCTTGAGCACCTCAAACTTTCTCAAGTTTGACGTTTCATCATTTCTCTTATCTCTCAGCTTCCTGCATAGTTCATAGCTCGATAAGAGCTGTGTCGTTTCTGTTGCGGAGCTCTGCCTCGCGGCAGCTTGCCTTTCAACAAGTCGCTTTATCTTTGCTTTCGCAAAGGATGTCCGGACCTTCCTCAGCATTAGAACTCATTTCAGTTCTCTCCAATTTAATGGATAATGCCGTAATCAGCTATCTGACTCACAAAAATATTGATTAGAGATGGTTTATAAACATTTTTATAAACCCTTCAATTCTAATTATAGCAATGAAAAGGTTTACTGAAAAAAAAGAGGAAAAATCAAGTTTTATTAATAAAACAGGAATTATTCTATTTGGCGCATTTTTAATAATTGGAATTCTATTTTATGTTTCATTAGGTGTTGTAAAATCAGGAGAAAACCCCGCTTCAACAAATGGAGTAGTAACATTATCGCCAGGAGATATAACTGATTTTAGTTTTGGAATTAAAGAAATCATATTTTCAATTGTTTTTGCATTTTTAATGGTGGGCTTCTTACTTTGGGTAAAATCAGTAATAGAGAAGAATGCATATCTTGGAATTATAATAGGCATTATTACGACGGTAATATTAAGTTACGCTTTTTCATTAAGATATCGCGGATTTTATTCAACTATATTTATGGTAATAGTCAGCTTAATAGTTTTAATCTTTCTTGGATTTAATTTCTGGAAATTTAAAAAGAACGAAGATAAAGACGAAGAAGATTAAGATTTTGGAATTAGTTTTCCAATAAAGAATTTAGCTTTTTTTCCAATTCATTAATTTTAATTACTCTTTGAAGTCCCTTTGGGCTTTCTTTTAATTGTTTCATAAATATTCCTAGATAAGCAACATTCATAGGTATTTTAGATTTATTTTCATCATTAAGAGGAGATTTACTATTTTTTATAAATTCTAAAGTATCCATTCTTGATGTAAGCTCACCATAGACCCTCATTAGTTCTGCAACATATATATCAGTATATTTGACCATATCTTTAACTTAAAAATTATCTATTTAAATCTTTCTATTTGTTACCTTTACAAAGTAATATTAAATCTAGAAAATAATCAAATAAAGCAAGGAGAAAGGCAAAGTGACAATATAATCAATGAGGCTATTAGTAGCTGCATGCTGAACTCCTCGTGTTCTTGGAGCTTACACACCAGCTCTATCAACGTCATCTTCTTTGACGGCCTTAATTGTCTCGTCATGCGGTTGGCTTCGTCCTTAGATGCTTTCAGGACTTATCCATCAGTGCGTAGCTGCCCGGCCTGCTACATAACAACCGGTAAACCAGAGGCACCCGAGTACCGTTCCTCTCGTACTAAATACTCGTTCCACTCAGACAATAGCGCGCCTAGTAGATATCATACAAACTGCCTCACGTACTTAATCAAAGCTTATGTATTTGCTTTGTGTGGACTATACCTTCATCCTTTGCTTGTAACAAAGGAGACCAGCGTGTTACCTATATTTTAATATAAGTCTAGATTTTTCAGAATTGACGATTCCTATCTCTTTATTCAAGAGAGTTCTAAGTCTCTACGGGGTTAAAGATAATATTATTATCTCAACTTCCCTCGGTATTACCATCTTACTCCAGTTTTAAAGTAAAAAGGTTCCACCGATATGAGCTGATTTTATTTTTCGTGCGATTACTCACACGCAACGTCGTGTTTTCGATAGTTGCGATCCTCACAGAATTTAATTCCGTGGGAACTCCAACTTAAAAAGTTGAAGTTTTGGACAAGATTCGTTAGTTAAAACTCTACATATGTGCGTTCTTAACCCAGCTAACGATCCCTTTTAATGCGTGAACTCCGACACCCTTGGTAGCCTGTGCACTACCAGGATAGGAAGAGCCGACAGCGATGTACCAAACCGCGCCGTCAATATGAGCTATCGGGCGCGACAAGCCTGTTATCCTTGGAGTACCTTTTCTGCCACACACGGACCCTATTAAAAGGTCACGTGGGTTCGCTGAGCCAGACTTTCGTCTCTGTGTTCTTTGCTGTGCAAAACACAGTCAAGCAAGCTTTTGCCTCTGCACTCAACTCTACATTTCCAACGTAGATGAGCTTACTTTTGGGCCCTGCAGCTATCTTTTCTGCAGGGTGCCGCCCCAGCCAAACTGCCCGCCTGCTGGTGTCCCCTCTCGGGTGAGCAACTTCAAGAATTATGGGTAGTATTACATGATTGCTCCGTCTTCGCCTAAGCTAGACATCGACGCTCCTACCTATGCTATGCATAATCCTTAAAGTTACAACAACAAGTTGCAGTAAAGGTTCACAAGGTCTCCGCTTCCCACTAGGCGTCACCGGCATTTTCACCGGTCAATAAGTTCAGAAGGTCCTGGTTAGGGACAGTGACCACCACATTAAACCATTCATGCACGTCGCCATTCAGACGACAAGGCATTACGCTCTTTAATGTTAATCTGAATTTTTTATAAAATTCAATTCTTCATGTCGCCATGAAGTTCGGACTTTATCTTAATAATTTTAAAATTATTTCGAGCGTAAAGTCTCTGAGGATTCGAGAATTATTTAGATAAAAGTTTTTCTAAACCTAGTCCTGATGTTACAAGAACAGCAGTTGGTAAAACAAAATTATATGTCTCTAATATGATTGTTCTTGGTAAAATATTTATGAAATATTCCAAAACGCCAATCTCGTCATTTCCTACATTATTTTTATCAGTAATTCTTTGGAAATAATTAAACATTCCTATCAAAGGTTTGAAATCTTTCTTTTCAAATTGATAAAATTGTTTCATAATGTCATTATAACTTCTAACTATTTAAAATATTATATTCTCGCCTTTCCTGCTGATTGTCTCTCCACTTTGATTTTTAGTTTTCGCTATTATCTTGCGACAATAGAATCCTACAAAGTTTCAATGAGATATTCCAGCATATAGCTCGATTTTCTTCATTTAGGTTTTTTCGATAAAACTGTTTATTTACTTTTTCTATAACTCCTGAAGCATCCAAATTTAATTCAGATGTAAAGCAGCATTTCTCTACCTTAAGAGAGTCATAGATACTCCCGCCGTTTCACGGGTCTTAGCTCTGTTGA
>ERZ1292625.1502-Hain-H41-01um-R1-1502-length-27207-cov-27_pt1 | contig 27207 bp, 41 predicted proteins | sample MGYA00564400_ERZ1292625 | MGnify/ENA primary metagenome ERZ1292625 (study PRJEB36523, sample SAMEA6512639) | groundwater metagenome | collected 2019-01-08 | study: AquaDiva: Metagenomics assemblies of 32 groundwater samples | reverse complement strand
TTAGTAACAAAAAAGCCAATCCTAAGACTGGCTAGCCTCAAAGGTTGATATGAAAATGAATGAGGATTTAAAGGATACTCTTAGAACAATATTAATGGTAGCAGGCTTCTTTATTAGTATTTATGTATTTACTATCTGGCTGAAGATGTTTAGGGAGGGGTTCTGTGCGCGATGAGTACATGGTCTGACGGTTCTAAAACAGAAAAGCTCCTGTGCAGTCTGCTGGAAAGCAAGGGTTGGATCACAAGGAGATTTCCCAAGTCCAGGTTTGGGAAGCAGGATGTATGGGGTTGTGACATTATTGCCAAGAAGTTGGGTAAAACACTCTGGATACAAGTCAAGAGTAGGAAAGATAGTATGCCGGGTATTGAAAGGAGTGTACTGAAAGAGATGGACGAACTCTGGAACCATACGGACGATAGCTCTGAAAGTCTTTTATGGGCCGGATATAACAGGAAGACTAAGGTGTGGAAGATAGTGGAAGTTACACATCCACTAACAGGTGGTTATGAACCTTATGAGATCGAATCCTAGACGCAAGGCCAGAGATGATAAACCCCCTAAATACTTTTATGGTGTGAACCTAGATGTTTTGAGGTATATGGGTGTTTACTTACCGGGAGCTAAGTGTGTTAAAAGGGTAGAACGTGACAACAAACGAACTAATAAATAACATTACACAAACATTTGCAGAGGGTGTCCTGTTGGTAGAAAGGAAGAACGCGGATTACGCGGGTAGTGAGGACTGCTTTAGAAACTTTAGATTCTCTGCTATTGTTGGTGTATCCCCGGAAAGAGCTATTCTTGTACGCGTGGCTGATAAACTGGCCCGTGTTTCTAATCTCCTCGATAAAGAAAGTCAGGTGAAAGATGAACATATTACTGATACCCTTTTAGACATGATTAACTATCTCGCCATTCTAAAAGCAATGCTCAGTGAGCAACAGTCCTAAAGAAAGGAGGACACCATGATTAGGGTTGAATGGAAGGGGATATTCAAAAAGAAGTTGGAGAAGCGTGAGTTTCACCTAAACTTCAATGCCAACAGTCTTGATGCCGCACACCACATTATCAGTGAGTACATTGAAACTAAGTGTGGGAAGGGTTGGAGGCTTCTATCAAATGAAGTTGAGGTGACACAGCTTTCCAATAACAGGAGGGAGGAAGACGATGTGGAAGATTAGTGATAAGCTTTCACGCTTTGAGGTCTTGAGCCTTCTTCAACGCTTTATGGAGGGGAAGTGTACGTTCTGTGAGGAACAGGCTATTGCAAGGTGTAAGAACTGTAAACGCCCTGTATGCACAAAACATCTCCTAGCCTCTAAAGAGTGTCTTGCAAGAAGGGGAGACCATCATGCGGAGGATAACTAAAGTGTCCTTCGGAATATGAAGCCCCCACCACTGTTAATCCCTTGTAAGGACTAAGGTGTTAGGGGCTTCGCCATTAGTAGGCAAACTCAACTTTTATCTCATACCGACCTGCGATTCTTTCCGCAATTTCTGCAAGTTGTTCATCCCAATCAGTATTCCAGTATTTCTCCTTTCGATCTGTCCTCTTAACTCTCCCCTCAAAGACACGATCAATTGCTTCTCCTTCGGAATCCCTGTAGTGCTGGAACGCCCAAGCCATGTCAGTATGAATCACGGGAACCACGTCATTACGCCAATCAAGACTCCCATGATACCCCTTGCCAATATGCATTTGTTACATCAAAGATGATTGAGTCATTTCTGCTCAATTCTCTATATCACTATAGAGTTCGGACTATATCATCAACTTTGATAATTCTAACTGGAAAATCTACCAAATCGATCTCTCTTCCTAAGAGAATGGTGAAGCTTTGCGTGTTTACTAGATGTAAGAATTTCTAAGTTCTCAATCCTATTATCATCTCTTACACCGTTCTTGTGGTGTACATGTTCATCAAGCAGAAGGTATCTTCCTAAGATGTTTTCCACAACAAGTATATGCTCATATACATAACCTCTTGCCACGGGTCTTGGGTGATCCTTATTGTAGATAAGTATATAACCTCTGTCATTTCTGAATCTTCCCCCCGTCCATCCTGGCGATCTCTCACCTTGTAGATAGGTGGTTTCACATTTTCTACTACAGAACCTATGCTTTCTATTTCTAATCTTGTTCCAATACTCAGTAGAAAGATGAACTCCAAACTCTATATCGCATGAGTCACATTTGAGGATAACTTTTTCTTTCAATAAAGACTTACTTTTGCATACTTTGCTACAGAAGTGTTTTTTATATTTCAATCGGCTGGGGGAAAAATAAGACACTTTACCACAGTACTCACAAGATATCTCCCTGCCGTATTTAATCCGCATACAGTCATTATAAACCTTTCCAGTTAGTTTTCAAAGTGCCACACACTTAGTCTCTACACATTTATCCCTTACGGGAATTTAGCTCGGTATTGCCTCTAAATTGAGGGGTTCACCGAATTCGTGTGGTTTTAGTACCACCATATTGTTAATGGTACGCGCAGATGGCAATCAGGTTTTCAGGATAATCAGGATCAGTATGCAACACCCTCAAAGACCAACCTTGGGGAACGATGTGATGTATCTGAATGTTCCTAAAGTTCCCGCAATAGTGCCACCCCCTTAGTTCACTATAGATGGGGAAGTGACATCTTGGTATGCCTAGAGTTGAATAGGCATTTCTAGCCCACTGCCTCTGCTTGTTTGTGAGTGCCATTGTTCTCTCTCCTTTTTAGGTGTATGTAATGACAAACTTTTCCTGCCACAGTTTCCACCCGTCTGCCTCCATTTTCTCACAGACTTCCTTAACCTCATCATCAAGGTCGAATGGATGCACTTTAATGGCAGAATGTTGTAGGGTTACTTTCTTCTCCTTTAGCTCCCCGGAGAGAAAGGTTCCTACCCATATAAGGTACTGCATCTGTCTCTCCTTTCTTTTAGGTAACAAAAAAGACGGGTATTCGCCCGTCAATTTTGTATGAATGTGTTTTTCCTGCCCATTCTTCTCTAAGTATAAGATTGGGGAGTATAATGTCAACATGTCATTTACAGATAATAGTTATGCTAATAGATTCCTTACTAAGAACAGAACACCTATTAAGGGCATCAGTTATAAGACCTATATTGCCAAAGAGGAAAACACGGGTATAATTAACTTTGGATTCGATTGTCCCTTTTGTAAATCCTATGTTGAGGGATGGTCTAAGACAACTCCCATTGGATGTGGCTTATGTAGCTACGTATACTATGGAAAAGAAGAGCTGCCTACAAAAGAACAAAGACCTCTTATTAAACAAGCTTCTTTACTGTGATAACTGCGGCAACAAGTTGCCGGAACCCCAACTTTATAAAACAGGACCCTCGTATTCAGAACTCATAACAACATGTAAATATTGTGGTCAGGAGTACTATGACTGAACGCCAACGCAAATGGACAACAGCCAGGGACGGTAAGAGGTGTCAGCACCTCAACATTAGAAACGGTAGGATAGAACAGTGTTTCATAACCACGCAGCTTGAGGTGCATCACATCTTTAGTAGGAGATTTGCTGGTAAATGGTTCCCGGATATAGAAATTGACCACCCACACAATCTGATAACCCTTTGTACTCACCACCACAGGGCTTTTGTACACCCGGATATAGAAGAAGCTTTTGCTGTTAATGACGAAACAGATTTTCTTACAGCCAGAATAGAAAAGGTACTTGCCAAGAGGGATATACTTGTTGCGGAAGGTAAGCCTTATTGGAATACAACTATGGATGGTATTTACAATCTTATTGCTCGGGATAATACTTTAAAGTGTAAAGAGCTGTTCCCGGAAAAGAAAGGACGTAAGAAGTAATGTTATTTGAACCTATAAGGAATGAAAATCCTAATGATCCTTGGATGCTAAGTCCTAAGGGTGTACGTGTTCATGTTCTTGAAGCGCGGGTAAAGGAACTTCTTGCTAAGGGATTTACTTTAGTAGATCCATCATGGTCATCAAGTGATGGATCTATAGTTCCCAAGCCTACTGAAATGGTTGAGGAAACCAGATCTGTTAACATCTTTGATAAATTGGAGGTTATAGAGATATGAAACTATGTTATGCCGGTCCCTTTACAGATCCTTCTGGTTATGGTGAGGCTACACGTAATATTATCTACTCCTTACATGTTGCGGGGGTTGAACTAACCACACAAAAGATCTCTTTTACTAATGGGGAGTTTGACTCTGGTCCTGCCGGGAAGATTGCGGATCAATTAGAACATGCTTTCAGTGATTACAAGGTGAAAATCTTGCATGTCACCCCTGACATCTACAAGCATTACACTGAAATGAGTAAGCATCATATAGGACACTTATTCTGGGAAACAGATAGACTTCCTGCCGGTTGGACGGAGGCTTGTAACAAGATGCAGGAAATATGGACAGGTACAGAAGGGCAGAAGAAAATGCTTATTGAATCAGGTGTTAAGGTTCCTATTTTTGTATTCCCACAACCAACAATTACTGACCTACCTAAGTTCCAACCCTTTGAGTTTGGGTTTAATGGCTTCGTCTTCTATTCTATATTTGATTGGATAGAAAGGAAGAACCCGAAAGCTCTTTTACATGCGTTCTGGAAAGAGTTTAAGGGGCATACAGATGTATGTTTACTACTAAAGGTGCATAGGAATAACTACAATCAGGATGCCATTAACATGATGTTGCAAGACCTAAAGGGTTGGAAGAACTCGTTAGGATTCAAGAACTGCCCGAAAGTGTTTGTTAGTACCAAGCTCTTCTCTTATGAGGATAAACATAGGTTTCATGAAACCGGGGATGTGTTTGTATCTGCACATAGGGGTGAGGGGTGGGGAATACCACAAATAGAAGCTATGTTACACGGCAAGCCAGTCATATCTACAGGCAAGGGTGGGATACACGAGTACATGAAATACGGACAAGGCGTTAAGGTTAAGTATGAAGATGTGATAATACCCAAAACCTTTGGTAAGTATTATGAACCCGGGATGTTCTGGGCTGAAATAGACAAGGAAGATTTACAAGCTACACTTCGCAAGTTCTATAACTACGGGACTACGAGTAAGAAAAGCATACTCACACTCTTAGGCGGTAAGGGAAAGAACTTTGCCAAGAATCTATGCAATCCCATGGAAGTAGGCAAGTTGATGCGCGAGAGGTTAGAAGTTATACAAAAGAATCTATGAGAATACTGTATATCTCCTGTCATGAAGTATTAGAGTTTGATGAGCTTTTATTATTTACCGAGTTGGGTCATGAGTGTTTCTCCTTACAAGGGGCGTATACCTACCCTCAAGGACACCCCTCCCTTAGAAGACCCCCCGTTCCGGAACTACAGTTACACCAAGACTTGATAGACGAGTCGCAGACATTTCCCCGTACTGAAATACCCGCTTCTTTTTTAGATAAGTTTGATGTAATTATAGTCATGCACATCCCCGACATCATCTTGCAGAATTGGGAAAGGTTTAGAGGTAGGAAAGTTATTTGGAGAACAATAGGGCAGTCAACTCCTTGGGTAGAGAAACAGTTGAGAAAGTGTAGGAATGAAGGGTTGAAAGTTGTTAGGTACTCCCCTTTAGAATCAACACTAGATAACTACATAGGGCAGGATGTTATGATTCGTTTTTATAAAGACCCGGAGGAGTATGGAAATTGGTTAGGGCACGATCAAAAGATCATAAACTTCACCCAAACACTCAAAGGTAGAAGGGACTTCTGTGGCTATGATGCTCTTATGAAGCTTGGTCCCGGACATTCGTTTAAGGTGTATGGATCTGGTAATGAGGATCTAGGTGAGTTCAATGGTGGCTATTTGACGCACGATCTGATGAAAGGGCAACTTAGAGATTCGCGTGTCTTCTTATATGCCGGTACATGGCCTGCTTCCTACACACTTTCTTTTATAGAAGCTTGGATGACTGGCATACCTGTTGTAGCCGTTGGTGCGGATATGTGGAAGCATAAAGATAATCCCGATGTTAAAACTTATGAAATATCTAAACTTATATCCAATGGGGACAATGGTTTCTGTTCCAGCTCCCCCGACATGCTTCTTAAAGGAATAGACAGACTACTTATTGATTATGATTATGCAAAGAAGATAGGTGAAGCAGGAAGAGCAGAGGCTATAAACATATTTGGAAAAGCAACCATTAAGGAGCAGTGGCATAGTTATTTGGAAACATTATGATTACAGACTATTTAATACAAAAGGATATGTCTCTCTTACCAATACAGGAACCATCTGATAACAACTACAAGTGTTTCAATACTGGTGGTGTGGAAACTGCTGTAGGGGAGTTCCTTTATGGCTTTGTCAGAATGATAAGACCCGAGTACGTCTTTGAAACAGGTACACACTTAGGAATTTCAGCCTCATATATAGGACAGGCTCTAAGGGATAATGGTAAAGGTTTGCTCACCACACTTGAGATAGAGGGACAGCACATCAAAGCTTCACGGGCTAGATGGGAGAGGTTAGGGCTACAAGATTGGATTGCTTGTGATAAGGAGTATTCCCTTGAGTATTTCTTGGAATATGACGTTGACCTGATGTTTTTGGATAGTGAACCTGAATACAGATTTAAGGAGCTTTTAAGATTCTTCCCTAAGCTCAAACAGGGGGGCTATGTTTTCATACACGATTTGCATAGACATATGCACCAGATCCCTAATGAAGAGCATGGTTTTGCATGGCCTTATGGACCTGTACCCGAGACAATGAGGAACTTAGTCAATACAGGTCAACTAAGACCGTTTCACTTTAGTACGCCAAGAGGCTTGACCGGGTTTTACCGCGTTTCAGAGAAGGATTACAGATGGCAATAATAAGAACAAGTATTGTAACGGGAGCAGCGGGTTTTATAGGCTCCCATATAGCACAAGCTATTAACAATAAAGGTGAGAATGTTGTGGGTTATGACAACTTGGATAGGGGTATTGTTGGCATAAAGAACCTTTACGACATAAGGCATGAAAGATTCTCATTTGTTGGTGGCGACATTAGAGATTTTGAGAGATTGAGAACAGCAATACACGGTGGTGTGGATGTTATATATCACATGGCTGCCCTTCCAAGTCACCGTCTTGCCCTTTCAAGACCTCACGATTACATGTCTGTAGATCTCGAAGGTACGTATAATGTGTTAGAAGCAGCAAGGCTTTGCAATCCCAAACCCCTTGTTGTGTTTGCTTCAAGCAATAAGGTGTATGGTAAACAGGAGTGTCCGTGGCGTGAAGATAAGTTACCCCAACCGGAAGGTCCTTATGCTGTGGCTAAGTATTCTGCCGAGTTATTGTGTGAGATGTACAGTAAATACTTTGGTGTGCCTACTCTTATTATCAGGTATCATCATGTTGCAGGACCCAGAAGTAACCCAGAACTAGCTCTTTCAATCTTTGTTGAGCAGGCATTAAAGCATGAGATATTACAGGTACACGGTAAGCAAACATCAAGAGGCTTTGAAAGTTGCTCTGCCAACTATACACACGTGGATGACGCTGTTAGGGCTACTTTATTAGCAGTAGATAATTACAATGGATTTGATATTTACAATGTCGCTAATGAGAAGACAGTAACGGTAGAGTCGATGGCAAGGTGGGTAATACAAAGGCTTAACTCCAAATCAACTATTGACCTTGTTGAGATGTTGCCTCACGAAACTCTGGTACACGCATCAGATGTTAGTAAGATTAAAGATAGGTTGAAGTTTGTAACCGAGAACTCTGCGGAGGATGCGTATGCCGACTACACGGAATGGAGGTTGCAATGACACGCGCAGTAAGGGATACTAAGGTATGAGTAGTAGAGCGGCTTTCTTAGCTACGGCGGGAGATCCTTTTAGTACACTGATGGTTTATAAACTATTCAAAGAACATTGGTATGATGAAGTTAATACCTTTTATATAAATATTAATAATCATTGTGGTGTCCCAAAAGAAGTCATATCCGAGATGCTAAGTGTGTTGATACAGGATCCCAAGATCCACATTATCTACCATCCATCCGGTATTGGTAACGGGCCACCTGTAACCGAGATGCTAAAGATATGTCGTGAGGATCTCATCTTGTTACTAGAAGAAGATGGGTTCATATTCACGTCTGGCGAGGTCAACAGATGCTTCCAACAGATAGAATCAGACCTTACTGATGCTGTCGGCTCACCAAGGTTCAGTTGTGGTAACGAAATAGGTATCGCAACCCAAAAGAAGTGGAAGCTAAACTACGGGGGTTATGGGGATGTTGGTCCTAACTTCTGGCCTAACTTCTTCTTCTGTAAGAGAGCAGATCTTTTTAAGACAGATTTAGACTTTGGATCACATACATGGCCAGCAGGTTATCACTGCCCCTTGCTGGACCACACCTTTGAAGAAGTTAATCATGGGGACACTTTCGTGTGGATGTGTGTGCAACTAAGAGCATTGGGCTTGAGGTTTCAGAATGTACCACAACACCATGCTGATCCTTATGAGATCGAGCATAAGAAAACAGGTGAGGGTAACTGGCACAAGCTCACACAACCTTTCAACTGGATACATGCCGGATCGTTGAGTGCGGGATGGGGAGGTTACTTGTCTGGGAGGATACCGGATGTGAGTGCCGAGATAAGTAAGTTGGAGATGGAGACACGTGTTGCTTTCTGGCTGCTCTGTATGAAACACACTCCCGGGTTTGCAGACTTCAAGAAGTTATATGATGCAGGAGCAAAAGAGCTTATACGGGGTGCCGAGTTGGATTCGGGGAGAATATTAGAGAAAGGTTTACTTTATGAAAGCTTGCTAAAACTATGAAACCAGATTTAATTGTTTCATGGCCTAGACACATGGATTACCCTTTATGGCGACAGGTAATACACGAGGAGCGCGGGAGGTTTGCTAAGGTAATTGTTGTTCTTACAAATATGAATGTTAATAAGGATTATAGTAACTTCATTAAAAAGGCTATGAGGGTAGATGGTATTACATTCTTTATGATATCACCGGCAGAGGCAGAAGAGGATTGGAGAGATATGGCTATTAAGGGAGCTTTGAAAGAATCTAATGCCCCTTGGATATTCTTTACCGAGCAGGACTTCTTTTGGAATACAGGATTTTGGGAGTGTGTGTCTGAGCAGGAATCTAAGTATGGATATATAGTGGGGATGGTGGGGGAGCGGGTGCACCCGTGCTGTATATTCTTGAAAAGGAACGTACTTAATAAGACTAGCAAGGATTTTGGTGTGATAAGGGATGTATCGGACCACTTCAGCAGGATACAGAACGATTTAGCTAATGAGCCGAGGTTTGAGATACCACAAGATCTGTGGTTTCACTTTGGTGGGTTATCACAAAACATGTTCCTTCTTATGAACGGTAGTAAAGAGTTATACTTACCACAAGACTTTGCTAACTACGTTAAAGCATGTCAGAAAGTAACTGTTCCTATGCACGATGATTTCTTAAAAGTATTTAATTCTTATGAGGTATTATGAGAGTAAGTTTCGGAGACAAAGTTAATATAGTGGATTTCCTTAATAAGGCTGAAGGGTGCATGATAGTAGATCTTCTAGTACTTATGAAGATGGTTAGTAGTAAGTCAGAGGCTAAAAGGATGATAAATCAAGGGGCTGTAGAGCTAGACGGTAATATTATAGACGATGTAAACAGCTTCGTTCTCTTTCCTAAAGAGGGGAGCAGTAGAATATTCAGGGTAGGGAAGAAGAAATTTGTTCAGCTTAATGGATAACATTAAAACTATATGAACTTATCCGAAGTAGTCAAAAACTCCTGGGCATCCCAGAATAAGCACGAACTCCAAGCGTTACTTCTTCTGGTAAGTACAATAAATCCTACGGGAATAATTGAGGTAGGTGTAGATAGAGGCGGATCCATAGAGGTATGGAGGAAAGCATTTCCTGATTCATTCATTACAGGCATAGATAATAATCCTACGGCATGTTTTAAAGATTGTGATCAATCAATCATAAATGATTCTAAACTAATAGACACCTCTTTCTTACTCCATGACTTTGATTTCCTATTCATAGATGGAGACCATACCGAGGTTGGGGTTAGGTCTGATTTTAGGAGGTATTCTCCACTTGTTAGACCGGGGGGGATAATAGCTTTACATGATGTGTGGTTAAAGAATCACGATAAAGTTGAAGTTTATAAGTTCTGGAATGAACTTAAAGAAGTAACTAATTATTGTGAGATTCACTTTGAGGGGGGTACTGGGACTGGAGTAGTGTTTGTATGAGAATATACACAGATTTGATATACTTGTACCATGACGCTTATCTATAAAGATAAGAAAGGATCATGTTATACCGATATCCAAAGGTGGTACTGATGACATCTATAATATCCAACCTTTGTGCAATATCTGTAACTGCAAAAAATGGGCTAAGGAGGTAAGGTTTGGTTAAACTTTCTATATTTTCTGATTTTCATCACCAAGGACTATATGCCTCGTTTCACTATCTATTTGAAAACAGATTAGGACATGAACTATATAGACCAATAGGCAAGGAGTGGTTTGATAAGGGGTTTTGGAAGATAGCCGAACCTTACAATAACTACCCCGGAACCATAGAACAGTATCTAGGAGATAGGGACTTTGTGCCTTCTGATGGTAGCCCCTCTCTAAATATACCCGCAGGCTTCTGTTGTGTATTGGACACCACACACCATTTCAAACAGAAAGTTCTGACTTTCGAGGAGTTCTGTAACACGGATATAGATATAATCATAGCTACAATACCCGCACACGTCCCCACATATAAGAGACTTATAAAGGAATATAAACCCACTGCAAAACTTATTTACCATATTGGAAATATAGGGTGGCACGAAAGTGTACCTAGTGAAGCCGAGAATATCATGGCTTCAGTTAAAGAGTTTAAGACAGATAAGAACGCTGTATTTTATAGACAGGAGTTTGACCTTAATGTGTTTAAGCCATTAGAAGGACCACTTAGGCATGCTAATGTAACTAGCTTTGTTAACTGCTTACCCCAACCCGAGACTTATCTTAAATTGAAGGAGAAACTAACCGAGTTTGAGTTTAAGGCATATGGTATTGGTTGTCCTGACGGTACGTTGGGGGAGATCGACGATATAGCCAGAGCAATGCAAAGATCTACATTTGGCTATCACAACAAGCCTCATGGTGATGGTTTTGGGCATGTAATACATAACTGGATGGCAGTTGGTAAACCTGTAATAGTCAATCTTGGTGACTACAAAGATAAATTGGCAGGCGAGCTTCTTATTGAAGGGGAGACCTGCATAGATCTTGATAAGGGAATAGATCATGTTGTGGAAATTGTACGGAGATTAAGTAGCTTGGAATACGCTGACATGTCTAATAAAGTGCAGACTAAGTTTAAGGAGGTTGTTGACTTTGGGCGCGATGCGGATAAGGTTAGAAACTTCCTTGATAGGTTAGTATAATGAGAGGGCAGGGGGCAGTATTTGTTTACTGGCTCTTCCCCCCTGCATAAGTAAGATGTACAATGTTTTCTGTAAGACATGCAACATTAACCCCTCACCTAATAACAAATGTCTGGTGTGCGGTAAGAGAGGCAAAGTAGTGGGGGAGGTTTCTAATCTAGCAGTGGGTATAGAGGGGGGACGAGGCAATAAGTTAGTTTGGATGAGAAGCCCCGGTAAGCATAAAGATGACATTAGAAAAAGGAAGATATTACCATCAGGTAAAATTGGTAGGTTTGAGAGGGACAGAAGGGTAGGATGATAGAAGAAATCATTGCATCAATAAGGTCAAGCTGGTCAAATAAAGAAGATTTATTCCGTATATTATTAAGTATAGCTGAAAGGCAATTAGAGCTTGGTGAGAACATAGCTAGGGAAGAAGCTGCTATCAACTCCGCCTTTGTTAATGAGGCAGATAGCTCCTATAAAAGTACAGACTCCCGCATTAGAGCTAGGGCTAGGGAGCTTGTAGGTACTAATAAAATTAGATATGAGTATGAGTATGAGGTACTAAAGGAGCTTATACATATTGTTACTTTACGTATTTCTCAATTTGACCCAACACAATCTCAGGCTTCATAATCCTTTTAGCTTCACTTGTTAGCCACTTAGGAATTTCCCTCTTAAAAAATAATAGAACAAATATTAGAGTCGTTAAGTAATATTTGTATATTGCGTTGTTAAGTCTTGTTAGCATATTTACCACGTAAACCAGTTAGTTCCATTTGAAAAAACTCTCAATACACCATAGTTAGTGTTGATGGTCTTAGTAGCTGCCCCATCAATAGTTTCTCCACCCTCCCCTTGTATAGTAATATTGTTAGTACCGGCAGCCCCGGACTCATCTTTTATAATAATTAGTTTACCATCTTCGGTAGCTGATGTGGCTAATGTAATGGTACGGGCAGCACTGGTATCTGTTACACCTATTATAACTTCACTTATGGCTGTGAAATTAGATATAACTCCTGTTCTTCCCACAATAAATCCACCAACAGTGGCGTCCCCCGTGTCTAATGCGCCAAACTTCTCAAGTCCACCTACCTGACTATTGTCAAAGCTTTCTATTAGTTCAAGATCCGGCTTTTCAGGAGCTATTGGTTCCCCCGGAAATATGATAGCCATTACGTTCTCGCTTTCTGTAAAATAGGTACTGTTGTTTCTATACCTGCATCATCAATAGAAACCTCCATACCAACAACTCTTCTGTACTCATCTATATTAACCCTACCTCTATTGATTCTAACTTTAATACTATCGCTCATTGCATACCCGTCAAAAGGTGTAAGCCCGGCTGCAAGCTTTATTTTCATATCTCTTAGAGGTGCTTTCCTATCCTGCATGAAGTTGGAGGTTCGTTGGTTAAGATCAGACTGTGCCGTTACATTATTGAAAAAGGGGTAGAACTCCCGCCTATACCAGTCCCCCCTGCTTGTAGCGTCCGAGTATGTAGCTGTTATGACGGATGGACCTGATGTTATTGCCAACCCTTTAACTTCATTGGCTACACCCCTTATATCTCTAGGTATATTAAAATCAATGATCTCACTATCAAGTTCCAATATAACATCCGCCTTCTCACTTCCCGCATTTCTGGTAAAGGTGAATGTGGGAGTAGTATCGGAAAAGCTTATCTTAAATACAGTGTTTTGTGACCAGGAAGAAGTCATTTCGGCCCTAGCTGATAGGACCATCTGTTTAAGGAAATCCAGAAAGTTCTCATTAAAAAGAGTTCTTGTTATTGTAAGATTGCTGGTTGTTCCGGAAATATAAGGAGCCTCTATTGTTCCTTGAGTTACAAGCGAAGAAAAGAAGTTAACGGGTCTTGTTTCTATATTATCGTATTCATTAGTTACTATTGTACCAATAGCGGTTGAAGTATAAGCCTGATTATATCTAACCCCATACCAACTAAGGGCAGCCTCGAAGGTTTCACCAAATACCCATACACCATTCAGTGTATCCTGTACTATCTGTGTTATACCTTGCCACACAAGAGTTCCATTCCTATAGATATAGATACGGGAAATTTCATCATCGGGTACTGATGTAGCTGACAACTTTAGATCGTTATAAGGTATAAAGAATCTGCACCTCCCTACATCATTCTCATAGTACTCCCAAGCACGATTAACGGACCTCTCAAACTCATAGAGATTCCCGTTATTGTCCTTTATTACGAAGATGTACTTGGGTACGGCAGCCATTTAGGTCCTTAATTTAATCCACCTTTAACTCTTGTTGTGTTGCTGTCAACGCTTGTAGCTTGTGATGCAATTCCGGCACTGGACTTTACTGCATGCTTATTACTGTTATCCATTGTAGGAGTAGCTTGATGTACTCTCTTACCATGTTTATCATAACCTCTGTGCATAGCTCCCATTTCTGTTACACCGTCTTCTAACATATGTTCCATTTAGAAATCACCTCCTAATCTAATAACCTGATCCTTTTCCTGATCCCTTACCAAGGGAGGATCTTTTATATATCTTTCTACCCATTTTTGTACCAAGGATAGGACTCTTTTTAAAAGCTTCGCGCCTCTTCTCCATGTTAGCCCCATGTTCTTTTATCATTTTCTCTATACCAGAGGTCATATCAATGTGAGGTCTTACTCTATACGGCATATTATATCGGCCACGCGGATCGCCATACAAACGATACTGTGGCGTTAGTTCCATTACTAATAGCCAGCGTGTTAGCCCCCGGATTGAGGAACCACCACTCCATACTACTATTTCCAAGCATACTTCGTTTCTCTGTGCCATTCAACTTAACCGAGTGTAACCCTGTATCTATAACTAGACTGTCATTGTTCGATAGGGCTGTAGTCACATAAATTGACTTTCCTGTAGTGGAGTTGGTAAGAGTCAAAGATGTACTCGTAGCTCCCGATGCTGTAACTGTAATCTGTACGGGAGTTGTGTAAGTACCTGCGTTAGTAGCTGTACCTGCCCCTGATAAAGAAGTAGTAGCTTGTAGGTATTTCCTTGGATCTGCTACCTTAAACTTTATACTGGAAGCTCTTATAAGGGCAGACATGCTATCAACAGGAACTTGTGGGATCTCCTGTGTTTTAACATACATTCTAAAGTTTCGTGAAGTTGCATCTACTGTTTCAGTCCAGTCTAGCGGATGGTAGCCAAGATAAGAAGTTGTTAGACCGTATGTGGCGTCTGCCTCTAGGAGATCGGGATTAAACGCCTCTTTGAAATCCTGTATCAAACCTGCCATTTTAGCCAAGGTTGAAGCATATAAAGTAACAGGTACAACCCACTGTCCTTTACCTAGCTTAGTTCCGTAATCTATGATCCCTGCTTCCTCCGGCTTCTCATCTTCGGTATTAAGGGCTAAGGTATCTGTTATTGTAGGTATATCAAGAAGTGCATAAGACGTAGTATCCGTTGTTACATCATTTAGGATAAATCTGCTATTGAAATTATACGTCGTTCGTGCGAATTCCGTCATACAAGTGAGGGGTATAGAAGCTCACGAACTTCGGCTTTGCCTTCTATAAACTTCCTTTCAAACTCCCTTGCATGTACTCTTAGGTTTTCAAAGGTCACTTTAGTTCCTGCTTGTAGTTGTGACCATTTCTTAAATCTTGGGAAGTCATCGGCTAAGTATAGATAAGCACTCATCTTAAGGTGATACATCACAAACCTGTCAAAACGCTCGGGAACCTCACCAACTTCTAGGTATTTCTTATTAGCAATAAGTCTAATGGTAGCTGTGTCTGTAAACCCTGTGAGGCTCTTAAAATGAAGGGTGGAATTTTCTAGTGTCCAGTTATCGGCTGCAACAATAGTAAATGTACTTGTAGAGTTTTGTATGTCCCCAACTCCCACCTCTGATACATGGAAGATCCCAAAAGGCACTGTATATGTGTAAGTTGGTGTTGCATCATTATCTACTGTTAGGGAGGTATCTATCACCTGTCTATAAAGATCGGGGTATAAGGCTTCAAGAACCCATGTTTTAAACCTGGCAACTGTAGCTTGTGACCACACTGCATTAGCTGTATCATCCAACTCATTTTCAAACATTGTATCCCACCTATCCTTGCCACCAAGAACCCATGTAGTATAGCTTGTTAAAGCCCCAGATGTTGAGTTGTAGTATTTAGCTGCGTAGTACTTGGTTATATCTCCCGATGTGTATCTAGTAGAAGTTGTACCCGGATCAATCTGTTGTCTATTACTGGTATCTATATTTTCAGTTGCAATAAGGGTTGCACCTGTACCAGAAGAATCTGTTGCTTCAAAGAATCTTATCTTATCAAAAGAAGTAGTACCGTCATTAGGGTTAGGAACGGTAACTTTTATTATCTCAGCCATATTTTTACTATATCAGTAAGTTCACCTAAAACAAGTTTACTTCCTTGAAATAGCGTGTCTTATAACTGCTATACCTAGAGCTTCTAATACCAATTCAACTACTCTAGCTGGTTCTAAATTGCCTGTAAGAAAACCAGTGATAGCAAAGACAGCTAAAAGAATAGCTACTGTATAAGCCTTTTTACCCTCAGTCATTTTAAGGAGAAACATTTATTACCACCTCCTATCTTTAATAGCTTGTAATAAATCAACTAATAGTTCTGTTACTTTTTTGGGGGTCTGATTCTTATACCCATCAAGTTCAATCTTACAGCTATTAAGGGCAGCTTCAAGTTTGATAACTTTATCCCTCAAATCTCTAGCTTCGACCTTGTATTTATCCTTTTCCTTCTTTATTTCCTCACAATTATCTTTAGCCAAGTTTCTCTTCACCCCCTCTATAATCCTAGTAATATCCAATGTACCCGGACATTGCGTAGGAACAACCTCTGAATGTTTTAAAATATGTGTTCTGTCAGGGGGAATGTCATAGCGTCTGCAAATATCAGTAACTAAACCTATTGAAGTTGTATATGTGAGATCAGAAGCGGGCATGTCTTTGGTTGCGTGGTGTTCTATACCTACTGATCTTTGATTCATGGGGTAATCGCCTGCGTGATATGCAACTTCCTTTTCTAGGACCCATTGATAAATCTTCTCTCCTGATATACCGTAGTGGGCCGAAGTACCGCCAGGTTTCTGAAACTGCTTATTAGCAGCCTCAAGATCTCCGACCCCGAACCAGTGTAAAACTATTCTATCAATAGGCTTTCTATTTTTGTCTTTATTAGGACTACCTTTAAACTCAAGAATCATACTTTAAATCTGTTTTTTATATAATCCCATGCAAGGGACATTGCTAATGTAAGGACACCTGTAACTATAGCCATCTTACCCATTAGTTCTGCTTTCCATATCTCTAAGGTAGACACTCGAGTTTCCATCTTCTCAAGTTTATCCTCAATCCTATTAGTTATCTCGTAAATATCTTTAAGTGTTACCCCCTTAGACATACTATATTCCGTAAGCAATCCAGCTATAGCCTACTCTTCTTGATGCGGCTATAGTTGTCCCATCAACCGTACCTACTACTGCCAGGAAATTGCTTGTTGTGGGTGTTATTGCAGCTCCGTAAATTATTGTCCACAATGTGAAATCTGTAATAGATGAGGGGTCTGAACCATCTTTATACCCTATTGGACTTAATACCACCGCCAGAACTGTAGTAAAAGCTGTGGGGAAAGTAACTGTTTCAGAAGCTGCTGCACCACCGCTACCCACGAAAAATCCATATCCTGCTTGTGACCACACAGCATTCTGGTTAGAATCTACTGTATTAGATTGATACCTTATTCCTGTCTTAACTACTCCCGTACCTTTGCCTCTTATATCCAAAGAAATATTTGTATCACCACCTGTAGCTGCCAGTTGGGGGGCATTACCTATAGCGGCGTTCGCATAGGTAATTTCGTTAACAGCAGAGGCGGTGGCAGTAAGAAGAAGTAGCTCATTACCATTAGTATCCAAAATAGATGTACCTATTGCCGGGGAAGTAAGAGTCTTGTTAGTAAGTGTTTGTGTACCTGTGAGAGTAACTACATCTCCTGTAGGTGTATTGATAACAGGACTTGTAAGCGTCTTATTGGTAAGTGTTTGTGTAGCTGATACTCCGACAACTTTATCTGTACCTGTAATTGTAGAGAGTTTATAATCGTGGGAAGTAGTAACAGCAGACCCATCAATGCCCACTTTAGCCTCTAAAGCATTAAGGTGTACTGCTAGAACATCTGTTGATCCATCAACTGCACTGGTTAAAGACGTAGGAAAAGCCATTAAATCTCCTTAGTATTAATAGAAGGCATCTTTTGTCCTAATGAGGTTAAGGTAGTAGCACCGTACTTATTGGTAGTGCCATACTTAAAGTCCCCATACTTATTACTGGTTGTATACTTCCCAGCATACTGTATAGAGCTTACACTGGAAGGAATAGTATTAAGGGTAGATATACTGGCGGGCTTAACCTCCATTGTACTTATATCCCTTACAGTTGACATAAGAACTCAGCAAGCTTCCTGGCTGTATGAGAGAAAGTATACCTATCCTTTACATAGGAAGCAGCAAGATGACCTCTATTTCTGGCTTCTTCACGGTTAGTATAGACATGTTTTAGGACGCCCGCAAGGTTATCGATATTACAGCGTACAAAGCCCCCCTGACTCTCCCAATTAGGGTATTTAGCAGGTATCTTTATCTCACAAGGTACGCCATACATATAATCCTCATTGTAGTAGTCTAGGTGTGAATGTCCTATGGATAAGATAGTGGGTAATCCCGTAGCCATAGCTTCTAAAGGAGGTATAGAGAACCCCTCACCCCTAGAGGGGAACACGAATGCGTCAACCTCGGACATTATGTCGAACAAGGCGTGGTGGGGTATTTCCCCGCTTATTACCTTGACATTAACAAACTGTTTGACCTCCTCCGGGATCTCGCTGTAAGGGCGGATAGTTTTAAGAAGTAGTCTCGCATCAAACTCTTCCTCATGGAGAGAGGTAAACCATGCATCAAGTAGGTCCTGCCAACCCTTACGGTCCTGGAAGGCCTCGTAGTGTAAAAAGGTATAAGGGTGGTTTTCCTGTCTTCCCACCTCTTTGAAAATCGCAGACTCGTAACCAAGCGGGATAACGCTACTCTCAAACCCAGCTCTTTTAAATGTCTCCTGAACAAACCTTGTTGGTACGATGATTTTGTCTGCAAGGGATAAAAAGGGCTTCCATGAATCGGGGACGGTATCTCCTTCGAGCATTGTATAAAGAATCTTAACTCTGCCTTTAGCATGTTGTATAGCCGGGGGAATATGGAAAATAAGTGTAATGTCCTGATTAGAATACTCAGATTGCAGGTGGATGCCTTCCTTTTCCAAATACTTTATCAAATATTTTTTACACATCCCATATCCGTTATGGGTATTGGGCGGTGTAACAGAAAGGAAGTTTATGTTCATACACCTTTGGTTATTATAACACAAAAGCCCCCAGTTACGGGGGCTTCTGCTCAGGGGTTAGGAAAATAGAATTAGGTCTTCACAACAACACCAAAGGTGTCTCTATATTCTTTTACTCCATAGAGTACATCGCCTACGACTTTTGTTGCTAGAGCATCAATATCGTACTGTGATTGTATTCTAATATCTTTCTGCATAGCAAGCGCAAATGCTTCCTTGTGGAAAAGCAAGTTGTGATCGCCAGCAGGAGATCCGATTGTGGTTACGTTTGTGGTGAAGAAGAATCTCACACCATAAAGTTCACCAAATTGCCCTTTGATTATAGGGTTCTGTTGTCCACCAATACCTATTGACTGGTATTCAACAAACTTCTCTACAGCAAGAAAGGCTTTCTTTTGACCTGCTGTAAATACTCCTGATCTATCTGTTTCGGGAGCATCCGCTAAATCAAGAAACTGAATTCCATTTAACAATGTGTCATCAGTTATATCAGTGTTATCTGCACCTACGGATTGTCCGAGGTTAACATATAACGCTAACAGGTCAGTATCCACTTTTTTTGCAAGTGCGTAACCAACCTTGTTGGAGTATTCAGCCATAAGATCAGTATTCGACTGAACTTTAACAATATCCTCCAACTTGAAAGCCGCATACTTGTGGTTATCAATTACTATGGAAGTCTTATCTTCCGTTATAGATTCGTACGTTACATCTGTACTAGCAGACTTTGACCCCACAGTAAGGTTAGAAATATCAACAATGTGAACTGTATCACCTCTCTGTTGAATATCCCCCTCATAGTCTCTAAGGACTAATTTAGCCATAGTGAGGTTGGACTCTACAGCCCTTTTAACCTCTCTTGACCAAATCTCCGGGATAAAATTGGCTGCTGTAGTGACTGTTATATTCGCCATATTATCTCCTAAATAAATTAATACTTAGAAGGTAATCCTGTTAGTTCGGTAGTATTCCACCACTCTTCTCTAATTGGGCAAATATAGCTTCCCTATGTTTTTCATATAACTTAGGGTCTTTTGCTATCTCTGCGACTTCTGTCTGGGTATAAGTGTGATCTCTCACAATAGCCCCAGAATCAACACTGCGCTCAGAATCAACCTTCTTAGGTTCATCTGAGGTAGTTGTACTAGAAGATTCGACAGCTAAAGAATCCACATAACTTGGTAGGTGTCTTTTTACGGATGCTACAGCCTCGTCCCATGTAAACTCGTCACCGAGTTCTTCTGAGACTTGTGGTATAGCCCAAGGATTTTTCTTTAGAAGATCAGCCATAGGTTTAGGAACGTTCCTACCCTGCAAGGCTTCGGATACAACTAAAGTGAGTTCGAGTTTTCCACGCTTCATAGCTTCTTCTTGTGCTTCTGCCTTGTATCTGTCTACTTCCGATAGATCAGCTAATTTCTTCTTCTTCTCATCATCTTCCTTAGCTTGAAGCTTTTTACGGGTTTCCTCTAACTCTTCCTTGACAGCCTTCTCGCGCTCCCTTGCTTTCTGCAAAGCAGCTTGCCAGTTATCTGTCGTAGATTCCCCAGTCGTGTCGGTTGATCCTTTAGTACTTTCCTGCGTGTTGTCACCGGTTAAGGACGCATCAGGCCTTGACGTTTCGACTTGTGTCATTTTCTATTCACCACCTTTCAAAGAACTTATATCTAAATTGTTATCATGTCTGTAGGGGATTTCAAGGAAGGTTATTGTGTGGGAGAAGCGAACTTGTCAGTACTCTTTTTAATTGTGGGTTTGGGTTTCTTGATGGTCCTTTTTGTATTCTTAATTACACCACTAACAGGTTTATCTTCAGTAACAGAAATAGGAAAAATAGCGTTAAAGAATCTGTTTTGTCTCTTGGAAGGTTTACCGGAGGGTGTTTTATAGGGTTCTACCTGCCCACTCAATATGGGAATCTGTGTCTTTAAAATATCTATAATGCCATCAGGATTCCTATAAGTTTCATCCACTATCCTTGTTGCAAAGCCTAGTAAAGCATCAGCAGGAATAACCTGCGATATAGTATTAGCTGTAAGCCTCTCAAGCATGGAGTAATCATTATCAAACACCGCGTCATAAAGATTTCCCATACTCTGTATATAGGACTGATCTGCAAAAAACTGTGACATGGACATTAAAGCTCTAACATTCTTTTCCCCAAAACCCCTCGCTTCATTACCGTTAGCCTGCAACTTCTCATCCTCATCCCATGCCTGCTTATAGGCACCTGCAACAGATAAAGGAAATGCTAACGGTCCTAATCTGCTGTACTGGAACCACTTGTCACCTATTTTAACTGCATAAGGTTGCTTACCAGAAGCATAGAAAGCTGCGGACTGATTCTTACCTTTAGGTGCGGCAAAAGTTAATTTATCAGAAAGTGCCAGATAAGCTCCTGCCATTAGAACACTGGACCCTACTGCCTGCCTACCAAGTATCTCTATCTTATCAGCTTTAGTAGGTGCGTCTTTTAGAGCAACTAATCCGATACCGGGGGTTCTTTCTATACCTTCCTTAAGAATATGTGCTGGTGTTTCTACGAAAGGAACAAACCATCTCAATACACGATGTTTCTCTCCCGCTTCTCGTACTGTTCTGCTGATTCCGTCAATCACACCTGCATTAGTACGTTCCCTGAATAAGTATTTATTAGCTATATCATCTGCCGATCCCCTTAGCCCTTCAACCACATCAGGCGCAAGGCTTGTTGTCCCCCGCTTTTTCATCTCTCTATAAACAAGGGATTCAAACTCCCCACCTGAAATGATGTTTCTAAAGAACACATCAGCAGCATTTAAGGCACGTAAAGGTGTAGTTAGGAGTTTGGGAAACTTACCTGTAGGTATTTTAATAATATCCGGTCTTTCAACAACCCCCTGTTGAAACGCGGCTTTCATCTGTTTAAAGGCTTTGGGAATGGCATTTAAGGAACCTCTCACATACTCGGGAACCTCCCGAACATATACATCCCTTTCTTTTCCTGTAAGCCCTGATACAACAAAATCAATAGTTCCCGACGCGAGCTTATCTATAGGTCTGACTGTAGATTGTAACAAGTTTGTAAAAGCGTTAACAACATGGGTACGTGGATTAGAAAGAAGGTTAATATACCTGTACTCATCAAGTATATCCATCTTTGAGGGCTTGACATAGGTTCTATAAAACTTTGTAAGCTCATCTATATTATTAAAATCAACCTTTTTCGAGGCCTCAACAATTTCCTTTATCTTGTCTTTTGTTGCCCCTGTCTTATCTATAATCTGCTTTATTGTCTTTAGAAGTTCGGGTTCCCCTTTTGTTGCCGCTATCTTCATGGCATTGAGTTGAAAGCTTCTATCACTTGCCCTAGAAAGAGCAACCTCAAGACTTTCAGTTAGTTCCTTTGCAACCCCTGCAATCTCTCTGGGATCTGAATCAGTTTTCTTTAATCCCTCTAATGTGTTGGCCAAGTAAGTCATATTTTGTCTGGTTTTCAGTCCTCTAGCTGCTGATTCTAGGGATTCCTTAGACGTTACTACCGTCTTAAAGACCTTGGATTGTTCAGCTAGGTCTATAACTTCCTGAAATGTTTTCTTCTGACCTAACGCGCTTTCAATCGTGGGCTTTATATTCTCATAGACATTCTGTAAGACTTTATCTGCTCCCTTATTAAGAACCAACCTCTCTTTGTTTACACTACCTATATACTTAAGAACATCGCTTATCGCACCTAAACCCTTCTCTACAGCTTTCTTCTCACCTGCCCCGGGACCCGGTAAGGCAATCTCGGCCATAAGACCTATACCCAGTCCTAGCAAAGAATCCTTGTTTATGCCTAAAGAAGTAGGAACTTCTTCTAGCAAGGTAGCAGAGGTATCCCCTTGAAATCTCTTTTTAACCCCGGAAACAAAAGATCTGGTTAGTTGAGAATCATATACGGGCTTCTTTCCCACAGTTACAGGTCTTCCCCTCTCTTCCTTCAACACATTACCTACCCCCGAAGATAGGGCATCCAATGATTTAAAGGTTAGATCAGCTACGTCTTTTGTTAAGGAAAGAGTGTCTGATTTAGCCAGACCTCTTACTTGTGCTGTATATCGAGGAAGAGCTTTTTCCGCTACACCTTGCGCCTGAGAACCTGCCTTCAACACATTAGTGCTTAGCTTACTAAAAGCCTGCTTGCTTCTTTCTACTTGTTGCTTGAGAGTATCAAGAAAGGCCATATCTTTACTTAAAAATGTTACTTAGAGCGCTTTTGACTTTCGAAGCGGCTGCTTTTAGCTTTGTTCCTATTCCTAACTTTTCAGTTATTCCAAAATCAGGAGTACCGAATGCGCCTTTAGTAACTTTAACAGGACCAACCTGTATTCCTGACTGCCCACTACGGGATGGGGAAATTCTATTCTGTATTGTACTTATAGTCTTTTGTGCTACAGGAGCAAAGTTGATAGTTGCGCCCGTACCCGAAGTTTTAGAACTAACTGTACTGGAAGACTTCTTAGTAGTACCAGAAGATGTAGGTCTGGGAACCGTTATTGCCCCCCCTGTTGAAGCTGATGAGAAGTTAGTTCCCAAACTAGAAACAGGTGAGGGGGTTGGCGTAGGTGTTGAGAAGCCTTTTTGTGTTTCTCTTGGTTTGGTATCCATCGTCACACCAGTCTTAACATAAACTTTCTGTTTACCGCCACCTTCAACAGCAAACTCTTCCTCTCTAGCTTGTTCCAAATCACCACTTTCGTTTACAACAAATGTTCTCTCCTTACCGTTTACAACAAGTCTCACTACATTTTCCTCTGTGAACTTACTGGGATCTATATTACCCCCCTCATCAAAGGCATCTGCCGCCGCCGTTGTAACTGTTTCCATATACCCACCCAGCTCACTCAACGGTATAATCTGCTGTTTATTCTGGGCAGTCTTTACAACAACTGCTTGTCCCGTCTTAACAGCATTATTGAGTTGCGTAAGTTCATTAACTCTATTTAAAAGCTCCCCTTGGAACTCAGCACCCACATTAGCGCCCGGTACACCTTCCAAAGTATCATTCTGATCTGCAAGAATCCTGTTGTATTGAGACATATACTCCTCCTGTCCAATAGCTCCTATTTCAAATTTATTTTCTAAATCCTGCCTTTCGGCATCTAACCTTTGTAGCTCAATACCTGCAAAGTCTTCCTGTTCTTTCTTACCTTTGCCCGCACCAGCTCTAGCTTCGTCCGCTATTGCACCTAGAAGCTTGGCTTCTGCTTCTTTCAAACTAACGGCATCATCAGACCCGGGAACTGCTAATCTTTGCATCTCCTTATTAATGGCTAGAAGCTCCTCATTCTCAAGACCGCCTTCTTTATACTGGTCTAACAGTTTAACAGCTAAATCATTCCTTTTCTGCGCCATCTCTTCCTCTTTTTGTACTTGCTTGAGAGAACCTACTTTAGCCTGCATATCACCATATTCCTTGCTGCCCCTCTCAGTAAGTCCTTTAGCCTGCTCATAAATCTCTATCTTCTCACTTGTGGATAGTCCGCCTTCGGACAGCTTACCTTCTAAATTAGCAAGCTTGGAAGCCCTATCCTCCTGTCTTTGTAAGTCTTTAGCAGCAGCTATTGTAGATAATTGCTCTGTATATTCAGAAGTTCCCTCCTTGAAATACTGCAATAAGTCATTCTCAATCTGCACTCTTTCAGCAGCAGATATACCGTTTGCAGCAAACTTTATTTCTAACTTAGACCTTTCTATATCCTTGTTCTTCTTGTTTTCAAAATCACCGGCTTCAGTTAGTAGTTTCCTCAAATCCAACTCCCTTTGCGACCCGGGAAGTTCGGATGTTAGTCTGGTATTCAAATAGCTTTTTAGATCCGAGTAAGTAAGTTGCCCATTCTTATATTGGAATACCTTACCTTCAAGTTCAACATCTGATTGAACCTGTTGGGCTTGTTTTAAAATAGAAGCATAATTAGCAACCACATTGGCATAATCTGTTGCCCTACCAACTGATACCCACGCTCCCCCCGGTCTTCGTGTAAGTACTGCCATTACAAAGCACCTCCTTCAACTGGTACGGGCGCACCACCCGTGCTTTCAAGTGCCACACCTTCCGCCCCCGGCTGTGTTTGCTGTTGTTCTTCCGGCAAGGGTTGCCCTTGCGCCATAAGCATATTGTTCTCATTTTCTTCTTCGGGAAGTTGATCAGAAGTTAGGCTAACCCCCATCTTCTGCCTAACAGAATCCATGGATGTCTCAATCTGTGCTAAAGCTTGCTTAATTTGTGCTATCTTTAAAGCTCTATCGGGTGCAAGTTCCGCGTCTTTAGCCTCCTGCCTCAAGTAATCAGAGGTTTCCTCCGCCGACCCCATGCCCATCATTACATTGTACTTATCAACAGCTTGTGTAACGGATGTAAGGGAGTTCTGTATCCCTACAACAAGATTCTGTATCTCCCTAGCAATATCGATTGGGAGGTTATTAGGCCATACAACATCCATATCAAGGTCATGTAGATCGGTAAGCCTTGTGTTCTCATCTATAATAAGAGCTTCGGGGTTCTTTTTCTGAATCATATAAAGAGCGATCTTAGCAAGCCTGATGATACCCGACTCAAGATCAATTCTCTTATTTTCAGTATTAAGGGTAGCGGGCTGCATCGCCATCCTAGCTTGAAAACCCGATGTAACGGAGCTGTCAAATATACCTGCCGCCGCTTTTGGCATTAAGGAGACAAAATGGAACAGGTCAAGTAATAACTGTATCTGTTTTAAGAGAGGTTCCATCTGTGCAGGATTGACTAAGAACTCCAATGACTCACCTTTATCTGTACGTCTTACGGGAATCTTCACACCACGTAGTTTAGGTACTTTCTTGCCTCCAAGAGCTGTGTTGTACTCAAGCAAAGGGGGCCACGCAAGATCCCTAGCAATCTCTGATGCAGCAGAAATAAGCATATTAAGCTCTTGAGCAACAGGAAGCATCCTGAAAATATCGTCGTGACCATGAGGATCATTAACAACGTACTTGTTGTTTACCTGCACAATAGGTGCAAAATCCAATCCATGCTTCTCAACCCTTGCAACACGGTTGTCTATTACTGTAACAACTGTCTCCTTATCATATTTTCTAAAAACTGTAACCTTATTATCACTAAGACCGGGACCTCTAAAGGTTTCAGGTAAAAAGACATTTTCTCTGTCGGGTCTTGCCTGAAAACCATCATATAACTCATAAACCATTTCGGGAGTCATGCGCTTTGTAGTAATAAATATTGGGATCTTCTGATAATCAGTATCCTGATAGAAGACACGCGTAGTAAAAGGATTCAGGAGGGATACATCAAACCTGTTTTTCACCTTTCCAAACTCTTTTTCCTCATTCCAAAATGGATACCACCATGCAAAACCTCCTAAGACCATCTGCCAGCATGTATTTCTGAATGTCTTATGAAAGTCTGCAAGCTTTAGAGCCTTAGCAACAAGATCTTCCGCTATAGAAGCCTCAATTTGAGATACTTTATCACGTCCCGATGGCTTAACCTGCACACTCGGGGGGTTATTAGTAAGCAAAAACACTATTAAATCTAATACAGTAGCACCCACATTTACTGTAATTCTTAGCTCTCCCTCTGTCTGGTTGGGGTTAAACTGTTTGTATTGCGATCCCAAATAGAAATCTCTATTAGTTTCCAGCCTACCTTTGATCTGTGAATACACCTGTTCACCATCATTCCACATTCTAATAACATCAAGCGCAATCTCCTGGCTCTTATGGAGATCGTTATATTCGGAAGTACCCGGGATTTTCTGTTTTATGGCAGTTGATAAGTCGGACATATCCTATATGCCGATAATTACATTAATTATAGAGTGTTTCAAGGAGACTACTTTGCTTGGACCACTATCTGTGGGACTGTAAGAGTGCAGTTATACTTCTTTAGAAGTTTATCAAGCTCCTCTTTGCACTTCTTCTCCCGGTCCTGCTTTTCCTTTACAGGATCTTTGGACTTAAATAACTTCATATAAAGATTATACCACTAGCGTGCAAAAGGGATAAGCCCAGACATTATAAGGTCTTTAACTGCCCCACCCGCAACAACTGTATAATCAACCAGCATCCATACTGTTGATACCAATATCTTATTCACGTTTATTGCACTATCTATCATTCCAATTTGTGCTGTATCAAGGGTTGCTTGTGTCCATGCCGAAGAATCGGGATCAGCATATAAGGTGAGTGGGTAGTTTATTGGTGCTGCTATAGCGTTTGTTTTCCAAGTTGTAGAGTTTGGAATAATAGATGCCGATTGTGATTTAGTTCCGCCTGATGTTTTTATAACCTCAAATCTGAAACTTGTTACCGCATCAGCCGTATTGT
>ERZ1292625.1501-Hain-H41-01um-R1-1501-length-27262-cov-7_pt1 | contig 27262 bp, 28 predicted proteins | sample MGYA00564400_ERZ1292625 | MGnify/ENA primary metagenome ERZ1292625 (study PRJEB36523, sample SAMEA6512639) | groundwater metagenome | collected 2019-01-08 | study: AquaDiva: Metagenomics assemblies of 32 groundwater samples | reverse complement strand
TAACCGTAAGCGATATTAAAAAAGAATTGGCGAAAGGAAATCTAGTTATCGTGCCCATCAACGGCCAGCGAATCGGCAACCCGAACTTTACCGCCCCTGGCCCGCTTACCCACATGTTCCCGATTCTCGGTTATGATTCTGCAACTGACGAATTTATTGTAAATGATCCTGGCACTCGCCAGGGAGCCGGCTATCGCTACTCAAGCTCTGCGGTTGAGGCTTCTCTTCAAGACTACCCTTCCGGTGCTACTCACGGCTACCAAACACCAGGTAAGACCGCGATGCTAGTTGTAGAAAAGTAATAAATTCGCAGTACCTAGCACCCCAGACAGGCCGCGTCTCGCGCTTCCTGCGAGCGCTCGCGCTAGTCTCGGCTCGCTCTTGGAACCAAGCTCGCTCGCCTGCGAATTGCCTGCGTAGAGGGCTAGTACTTCTTATTGGGAGTTCTATATTTCTAAAACATAAAACGCCCCACAGGGGCGTTTTATGTTTGATTCCAGGGTTTACTTTCGGCGTTTGATGGCTTTCTTGGCCGCGCTTAGGCCTTTTTTGCCGGCACTCTTGAGTTTTGACGCTCCTTTGCGAGCAAGGCTTCCGGCTTTCTTAGCGAGCTTTTTAACCTTAGCTCGGTTTTTAGCCCCATGCTTACCGGAAAGCATGTACGCTCCCGCGGCGGCTCCCGCCAATGCGGCGGCAATTCCTAACCTTTTTATCTTTGAACGTTTTTTGGTTGCCATACTGATTTGGTTATTTATTGGTACGTTTTCGTGCTGTCTTTCTTTTGGCGGCACGGCCAGCCACACTTCCGCCAAAATCTAAAAGGTGAGTCAACCTCATTCCCTCGCTCTTAACCTTATCGCGCAACGCCTTAACGTCTTCCGTGATATTGCCAGCTTCTTCTTTTACTATGCGGGCGACATGGCGGATATCGCGCAGAGTCGCAACAAGATACATAAACGCTGCCGCGGCAAATGCAGTAACCACGACTACGGCAATGGTAGTTACAAAAAAGAAAATATCTGCCTTGAGAAACGAATCCATACATTCATTATACGCGAGCGTACAGTCACCGCAACAAAAAATGTGGATGATTATATAAAACCCGGTAAGCGAGATGCGGTTTAACGACACTCGCACAGCCGATGGCTAGGCGCGTGTGGCGAAATATGCCGTTAGGCATAGTTTGCACACACGCCAGCGCAGCGAGCACTAAGGACGGATTGCCGCAGGAGCAATCCGGACGGTGACGGAAAACCACATCGTGCTTACCATTTATATGGTATAGTTTTCAAGTGATTGAATTTGGTTTTCCGCTTATTGTTTCCGCTTTTTTGGCCGGTGTGGCCATGTTTTTTGCGCCGTGTACGTTGCCGTTAGTGCCGGCATTCCTCGCAACGGTGGCGGGGGTGAATCCAGTAACGCTTCAAGAACAAAACCGGGGATTTACCGTCAGGTGGCGGATTTTTAAAACCGCCATTGCTTTTGTAATTGGCTTTAGCGCCGTATTTATACTGCTTGGTGTTGGCGTAACCGCAATTGGACAGATTCCTCAAATCAGAATGTGGGTTCAGCGTTTTGCAGGAGTTGCTATGATGGTGTTTGGCACAACTTTATTGGGATTAATTCGCCTACCCAGTTTTGAAACCAAACTGCCGCTATTCAGCAGTTGGCGCGAAAAACTCCCGCTTTTACATTCAGCTTTTGTGGGAGTTGCCTTCGGGTTGGCGTGGTCTCCGTGCATCGGACCGATTTTGGGGTCGGTTCTATTTTTGGCCGCAGGGAGCTCAACGCTTGGACAGGGGACATTCCTACTTTTTATATTTGCTCTTGGCCAAGCAGTTCCGTTTCTTCTTTCCGCACTCTTTATCGGCCATCTGATGGGGAGCATTACTCGCTGGGCAAAAATATCGCAGGTTGTGAACCGCGTCGCCGGAGCGGTACTCATTATTTTTGGAATTCTTTTAATGAGTAATCTTTGGTTTCAGCTCCTAGGTTGGCTCGGCGCTTGGGCTACACATCTCCCCGGCTACGAAACTTTTGTAAACCAGTTTCTGTAATACTGTTGTAATGCTATGATTGTGATATGACGCTTGCAGAACAGCTTCGTACTCTCCTTAATGGCGAAGTATACGATGATGCGGCCGCACGTATATCCGCGAGCAGGGACGCGAGCATTTTTGAGATTAAACCACAGCTAGTTATTGCACCGCGGGACACCGGTGACATTCAACGCCTGGTTGGTATTATATTGTCCAAGTTTGGCGATCTTTCGATTACCCCGCGAGCCGGAGCTACTGATATGACCGGCGGTCCGCTGACGGGATCAGTCGTGTTGGATATGGTTAAGCATTTTAACCAGACTATTTCCATAAGTAATGACGGCCACGCAGTTGTTCAGCCAGGAGTTTTTTATCGCGATTTTGAAAAGGAAACCCTGAAAAAGGGATGGCTTCTGCCGTCGTATCCGGCCTCAAGAGAAATTTGCACCGTTGGTGGCATGGTTGCCAATAACGCGGGCGGGGAAAAGTCGTTAACCTATGGAAAAACAATTGAGTATGTTGAATCTTTGATTGTTATTCTCGCCGACGGCAACAGATACGAACTCAAGGCCCTCTCAAGGCCGGAGCTGGATGAAAAAATCCGCCAGAATGATTTTGAGGGGGATTTATACCGTCGGTTGTTTAAGTTATTTTCCGAAAAACAAAAAGAAATTTCAGAAAGCAGGCCGCGAGTTTCCAAAAACTCCGCTGGCTATCAAATCTGGGACGTTTGGGATGGAAAGACATTTAACCTTGCGAAATTATTCACCGGTTCACAGGGAACCCTAGGCGTAATTACGGAAATTAAGTTGCGCCTGATTCGCCCACCACATCATCGTAGATTGCTGGCCGTGTTTGTAGATAATGTGTCAGATTTGCCGAATGTGGTTAAGCACATATTGCCCTACCGTCCGGAGAGTTTAGAAATGTATGATGATAAAACGATTAAGCTGGCCTTAAGATTTTTGCCTGAATTCGTAAAACTTTCCGGCGCCAAAAACTTATTCTCGCTTGCTATTAAATTTCTTCCCGAGTTTTGGATGGCGTTAACTGGCGGAATACCATCATTGATATTACTTGCCGAATTTGCGGGTGATGCCAGTCCTGATGTTGAACGGCGTTTACTTGCGGCTAACTATGATTTATCGCGCATGGGAATTAAAACTCGTATTGCACGCTCCGATGCTGATCGGCGCAAATACTGGGCGATTCGGCATGAAAGCTTTAATCTTTTGCGCCATAAACTGCGTGGCCTCCAAACGGTGCCGTTTATTGATGACCTCATTGTGTTGCCTGAAAAACTCGGAGAATTTTTACCCAAGCTTCAACGGTTGCTTGAGCCGTACCGTTTAACTTATTCCGTTGCCGGTCATGCAGGCGAGGGGAATATTCATATTATTCCTCTGATGAAATTAAACGATCCGGATACCAAGCGAATCATCAATGAGCTCGCCCCTAAGGTTTATGATCTAGTAGTTTCATTTAGCGGATCAATTACCGCCGAGCACAACGACGGCCTTATCCGCGGTTCGTTCTTAAACAAAATGTATTCACCGGAGATAATTAATGTCTTTAAAGAAATAAAAAATATCTTTGATCCAAAAAATATTTTTAATCCTGGCAAAAAGGTAAACGTAAGCTGGAATTACGCGATGTCTCACTTGCGAAAAAGCTAGGATAAAGGTATTATTTGTCCCAAGTCAAGGAGGGAATATGTCGGAGCTCAAGTACTGGCTTTACGCAGTTGTTCTGGGTTCGTTCGGTTCATCTGTCCTCTTTCGCGTGGCGGATGGAATCCCGGTACCACTTAGGCTGCTATGGTTGCTCGGGATCGTTTGTGCGTTGGGCGCGGCCACGATCTTGGGCTACTGGATCGGCAAGTCGGTCGGAGAGTGGAACGCTCGGTGGGAACGCCTCAAAAAGCCCACTTCCTAGCTGGTTCGGTTGGAGCAAGCTCCGGTGTGCGTTTAGGGTTCATTCCCAGACGCCGCCGGAGTGCTTTTCTTTTTATGTAACTTGTGCTATAATTCTCAGGCATTTTTATCCCTCCTTCGCCAAGGCTGCCTCCTTCAGTAAACTTTCGGAGGGCAAGTCGGAAGGGCAAAGTATGAACAAAATCCGTACATGCGCCTACTGGCGCAGTACTCCGGGCCTCAACGGCCCTTCGCAACCCAAATGAATAAAATTAGAAATATTGCCATTATCGCCCACGTAGACCACGGCAAAACCACGCTCGTGGATTTTTTACTTAAGCAATCCGGCACTTTTCGCGAAAGTTCTCATGAAATGGGCGAAGACCTTATTATGGACTCCAATGATCAGGAGCGGGAGCGCGGAATCACTATTTTGGCTAAAAACACTGCGGTTCAGTACAACGATATCAAAATTAATATAGTAGATACGCCTGGTCACGCTGACTTTGGAGGTGAAGTTGAGCGCACGCTTAACATGGCCGACGCGGCGTTATTGCTTGTGGATGCCCAGGAAGGCCCCATGCCACAGACTAAATTTGTACTTAAAAAAGCACTTGATCTGGGACTAAAAATTATTGTTGTGGTTAATAAGATTGATAAGCCCGGCGCACAGATTGAACGCACCGTGGAAGAAACCACTAATCTCTTTTTACAGCTCGTTCAGCATGAGCATCAGCTTGAATTTCCGGTTATGTATGCTGTCGGCCGTGAGGGTAAGGCGTGGGATCATGTTCCGTCTGCGGAAGAGCGCACTAACGGTGATTTGAAACCTTTGTTTGAAAAAATTATTGAGTTTGTACCTCCGCCAGCCGGAGACGCTTCGGCGCCATTACAGTTATTGGTCGCCGCTCTTGATCGTGATGACTTTCAGGGGCGGTATGCCATCGGACGAGTTGCGCGTGGTACGATTACCGCTGGACAATCCGTTACCATTATTCGTCACGATCATGCAAACGAACCGGGTAAAATTGATAAACTTTTTGTATACCAAGGCCTAAAGCGCGTTGAAGTCCAAAGCGCAAGGGCTGGAGAAATCGTAGCCCTTACCGGTGTTACCAATTCTCACATCAGTGATACTGTTGCCGATCCCCAGCAACCGGAAGCATTGCCGGTTATCAACATTGAGGAACCGACTTTAAGAATTACCATCAGCCCAAACACCTCGCCGTTTATGGGCAAAGAGGGAAAGTTTGTAACTTCTCGCCAGATCGGCGAACGGTTGGAGCGTGAGTTGGAAACCAACATCGGTTTTCATTTGAAATCTAACGGCGGCGGTCAATACCAATTATCCGGGCGTGGCGAGTTGCATCTCTCGGTGTTTATTGAAACGTTGCGCCGTGAAGGATTTGAATTAGAAATCTCTAAGCCGGAAGTCATTATGAAAGATGTTGATGGAGTTCAGAACGAACCGATTGAAGAAGTTACGGTTGATGTGCCGGAAGAGTATATCGGCGTCATTACGGCTGAATTTGGCAAGCGTAAAGCAAAAATGATTGACCTCATCAATCACGGCAACGGTTACACCCGCATGGTGTACCACGTTACTACCCGCGGATTCTTGGGCTTGCGAACAATTCTTATGACCGCTACCAAGGGTACCGTGGTCATTAACAGCATCTTTATGGGCTACGAGCCTTTGGGCGGCGAGATTCCTCGCGACCGCAACGGTGTTCTTATCGCCAGCGAATCCGGCCAGGCCGTTTCGTTCGGTCTTGAAGTCGCGCAAGGCCGCGGTATCACCTTTGTCGCGCCCGGTACCCCGGTTTACAACGGAATGATTATCGGCTTGAACAGCCGTAAAGAAGATATGGAAATTAACGTATGCAAAGGCAAAGAGCTGACTAACATGCGTTCCAAGAGTTCGGATGGTATCGTTATTCTTGCTCCGCCGGTTATTATGTCGCTTGAACAGGCTTTAGACTTTATTGAAGATGACGAGCTTTTAGAAATAACTCCGGAAAACATTCGCCTCCGTAAGCGCTACCTCACAAAAACAGATAGAGACAGAGCCAAGCGTACGACCAGTTAATTAAAAAGTCAGAGCTTTAAATCTGCCGTAAATAAGTGTAAGTCAGAATCGCTCAAGTGCTAAAGCACGGCGATTCTGCCTGTTTGATTTTTGTTTATACAAAAACCAAACAAAAAATCCCCAAGACAAGAGGGGATTCTTAGTAGGGCACGGGAGCAATATTAGTACGAGACTAACCAGTTACCCTTACGGTTGGCTTTCCGTCTCCCGCACCCTTTGATTATCCTAACGCCGTTAAAAAGACTGTAAAGATGTAGTTGTGCACAGCCTAGAGAGGGTTCACGTCTCGCCCGCCCCGCCCCAATCAGGGGCGGGACTTCAGAGACTCCTAATTGCTATAGTGGATTGACGTCTCTTTCGTATTTTTCGGCTTCTAGAACCACACGTTCCATAACGGATACGGCTTCAATTGGATATTTCCCGCGGGCAGTTTCTTCAGAAAGCATTACAGCATCAGCACCGAGAATAATTGCATAAGCGATGTCGGTAACCTCGGCGCGAGTCGGAATCTGGCTATCCGTCATGGTCTTGAGCATTTCGGTTGCCACGATGACGGGTTTTTTTGCGTCTTTACAGAGACGAATAATGTGCGCTTCAACAAACGGGATTTGTTCTATGGGAATGCTTTGACCGAGATCTCCACGCCCGATCATGACTGCGTCCGATTCGGCAATTATATCTTCAAGATGTCCAAGCGCCTCCTTGCGTTCAATCTTTGCCATTGTTTTTGCGGTACCGGCTTGCCCTGAGCCTGCCGAAGGGGTTCTCTTTTTAATCTCTTCCCGCAGGCGCTTCATATCATTTGCGCTTCCGACATAGCTCATACAGACATAGTCAACTTTTTGTGAAAGCCCGAAATCTAGGTCGTTCAAGTCTTTTTCTGTGATAACGCTTTCAGCTTCCGGGTTAACGTGATGGCCTGATTCATCTTGCACCCGCGGACCGGACAGGTCTTGGATTATGGGAATATTGCGACCGGCTTCTTGCGCTGCTTGGCGTATGTTCGCAATAAAACCAGCGTGGTCTTCGTGAGTGCCCCACGAAAAATTAAGCCTCGCTACGTCCATTTGATGGACGATAAGCTGGCGAAGTATTTCTAAATCTTTGCTGGCCGGACCAATAGTGGCAACAATTTGTGCTCGTGATGGCATACAATTATGATAACGCTTTTATGATTGAGAATACAGCTACTGCTGCCCAAATGATATTCAACACCACTGGCTGGTAATCTTTTTGGCGCAGAGCATCAGTGATAATGCAAAGCGAGCCTGCAATATTCAAAATGAGGTAGACGAGGCTTTTGGGAGATAAAAAGCCAAAGTTTAACGAGATATAAGCTGCAAGAATTGCGATCACTCCCAGCCATCCTATTTTCTCGGTAGTACTGCGACGGAGCATACACTTAAGTATAACAAACCCGAAAACATTGGCTAATTGTGTTTTTGTGCCGGTTGTGGTATACTGTTTTCAAGGTAGGTTTTTCTCAGTCGCAGCTTCCTCAAGTAGGATCTCGACGGGAGGTCGTCCTACTAAGCAATACGGGGTACAGGGTAAAGGAGTTCGACGTTTCGTCGCCCTCTGGCGCACTGATACCCTCGCATGAATGGCTAAGCGTTTATTCGTCGGAAGTCTGCCATGGAGCACGACTGACGTCGAGATGAAAGAGCTTTTTGGACAAGCTGGTACGGTTGCCGAGGCGACTATCGTCATCGACCGCCAGACCGGTCGTTCAAAAGGTTTCGGGTTTGTTGAGATGTCTTCCGATGAGGAAGCCCTCAAAGCTATCGAGATGTTTAACGGCAAAGAGTTTGGAGGCCGCTCTCTCGTAGTCAATGAAGCCCGCCCGATGGAGCCTCGCGCTCCTCGTTCCGGCGGTTTCAACCGTGGCGGAAGCCGTGGTGGAGATTTTGGCGGCGGTTACTAAACCGTTTCCGAGTTTTTCACTCAGCAAAAGCCCCTTCGGGGGCTTTTGCGTTTTTAAATAAGTTAGACTTTATACTCCATCTTCAACACCGGCTCCGACCTTCCAGCGAGGTCGGAGCCTTGTCCTCATGACGGCAGAAATATGGTAAAGTATGCCCACGCACATACTTCACCATATTTACCAAGCCTGCCTACTGCGGAGTGTTTCAGATGAAGTATAAGCCCAACTTGTAACACATGCTGATCGTTATTACCGGCAACGGAAAAGGTAAAACCACTTCGGCTTTGGGCCAAGCGTTGCGGGCCGTCGGCGATGGGCGGAAGGTTCTCATGATTCAGTTTATCAAGGGTCCGTGGCGCTCTGGCGAAGACGATTCGTACCAGCGCCTTGCTCCAGATTTTAAAATTATAAAAACGGGTTTGGGGTTTGTGGGCATTCTCGGAGACAAGCTTCCGCGCGAAGATCATATTAACGCCGCACGAAAAGGTCTTGAACTGGCCCGGCAAGAAATGCTTTCAGGAAATTGGAACCTGCTAATCTTAGACGAGGTTCATAATGCCATTCAACTCGGCCTTCTTACTGTTGAAGAAGTGATGCCGATGGTGGACGGCCTGCCCGAGAGCATGGATTTAATCCTGACTGGCCGCGATGCACGCCAAGAATTTATTGACCGCGCCGATATCGTGAGCGAGGTAAAAGAAATAAAACACATCTATAACACCGGCGTTAAAGGTAAAAAGGGTGTTGAGTGGTAAATTTATGCATTTTAAGATTCCAAAAGACGATGCGAAGTATCATTGGACCCAGCACTCGGGTCGGAAGATGATGCAATATGGATTATCCGCCGATCGAGTGAAACGGGTGATTCGCGCGCCTCGCAGAATGGAAGCGGGAGTAGCTCCGGGCACGTTAGCGGTTATGCAACCGGCTGGGACCTCTAAAAAACCGTGGGAGGTTTGGGTGATGTACCTGGAGCAGAAAAAAGGCAACAAGCAACATGCAACAAGTAACATGTCGCGTGTCGCTGGTCACATGTCGCAAAAGTTAATCATCACTGCCTGGAAGTACCCGGGCACCAGTCCCATCAGAGATGTCATTCCTTTGCCGGCGGGATTGCTGGCTGAGCTTAAGAGGGAGGGGCTGGTCTAGACAGGGCAAGTGTGGTACCGTAGAGCCATGTTTAAAGATTTTCTGGAGTTCCCGATTGCCAACGAATGGTGGGTAATCGTGGCGTTTGCCTGGGTTTTTGTGTGGAAAGGGTTTGCGCTTTGGAAGGCTGCACGGCAGGGTGCAAAGTGGTGGTTTATAGCCCTATTGGTTATAAACACCTTGGGTATACTGGAAATCCTGTATATCTATGTATTCTCGGGCCCTCGCCCGCGTCCAAAGTTTGAGCCGGAGAAAAATGCGCCGGATAAAAAGCCGGAGCAGATCGCAGAAGGAGAAAATAAGTAGTTTCGTTGTCGCTTAGCGCGATACGCCTTCGTAGAGTACAACGTCGCCGCCTTACTGGCGGCGCGTTTCATTCTCGCGCCGTCGCGCTCCGAAAGCCTCTACTTATGCGTATCGCGCGCGCTCCCGTATTGCTTTAAATACTTATCTTTAAATTCCTTAAACTTTCCACGCTTTATAGATGCTCTGATTTCGCGGAGGAGGTTATTAAAAAACCAGATGTTGTGGATGGTGGCGTAGCGTCCGGCTTTTGCGCGAGGCGCGCTTGGCGGTAAGATTTCAGTCGTACTTTTGGCGGTAGTCGGCGATTTAAAGAGTGTATGTACTTTTGCCTGGGTAACCCCTTTTGAGCCCGCCTTCGCACCGCTTCGGCGAGGCGAGCATACTGGGCATTTGCAACCGGCCTCTAATACCTTTTTTGAAGTTTTATATTTACCGCGACGAATGTCGTAGTGTCCGTTTTTAGTCCAGATGCGCCCATGGCGCCCTTCACGCGTGGGAATGACGCAGTCAAACGTATCTATACCGTTTTCTACGGCTATAAATATATCTTCAACGCGTCCGATGCCGAGAAGATGCCGTGGTTTTTCGTCCGGTAAATATGGGATGACCACTTCAAGCTTTTCTCGCATCTCATCTTTACCATACGAACCGCCGATACCGAACCCACCAAATGGCATAGCGCCGATTTCCTTGGCACTCTTTGTTCTTAAACTATTAAATCTTCCGCCCTGTACGATCCCAAACAATAATTGATCGGTGCGTTTATGCGCTTTCAAGCATCGCAACGCCCAGCGGTTTGTTCTTTCTAAAGCCTCTTTATTGTGTTTGAACGAATGGAGCGGGGAAGTACACTCATCAAATGCAAAAATAATATTTGCGCCGAGCTTTTCCTGGATGTCCATAGAAATTTCCGGGCTCAAGAACCGTTTCTTCCCGTCCAATAAAAAGTCCACACCCTTTTCTTTAATAGTAATCAGGCTTTTTTCGGTTGATTTACGGCGTTCACGCTGAAGAACCTTTCCAACATTGTGTTCACGCGCCGCGCCGAAAGAAAACACCTGGAACCCGCCGCTGTCGGTCATCATCGGCATCGTGGTTCCCAAAAGGGTGTGGGTCAAATACGGATCCTTTTTATTTTTGAGTGCCTTGTCCCAAAGGTGGTATGTGTTAGAAATAACGATCTGAATTCCCAGCTTTTTAAGATCGCTTGGTTTTAGAGTTCGGATATAGGCATTTGTTGCCACCATCACATACGAAGGAGTCTCTACCTTGCCGTGTTTGGTGCTTAAAATACCCGTGCGGGCGCGGGTTTTAGAGTCTCTGCTAGTGACAATGAAGCCGCCCTTCTTTGGCGGTTGTATACTTGACATGTATGGCATAATATCATTATTCTCTAAGCCAGACTAGGGGGGGTAAGTATGGAGGGTCACAATCTCTTGATGACAGAACTCACGGAGGAAGACTGGGAATTTATGGTTACCGGTGCCCGGTCACCTCGTTGCAGGGTGGTTGTGTGTGTCTTCAGGATTTCCAACAACCAACCCATAACTCGCGGCAAGCTAAACGAGGCCGTAATGGCAAGAACGGGGGCTTGTTTTTGGGATGCCCACGCAGATTATTTCAACCGCTCCTTTTCAGGCCACGTGCCCGTTTTCAGGCTTCAAACCGTGAAGGTGATGAGGCCAAGCAGTGAGTCGCTTCTCCAGCTCTTCAAGATCGTTGAGTAAGGCCCCCTCACAGGGGCCTCAACTTTTTCTTGACGCCTATGGTATACTCAAATATATGGCTAAAATAACAATGTACAGCACTCCAACTTGCGGCTTCTGTAAAATGGCAGAAGAGTACTTTAAATCCAAAAATTGGGACTACGAAAAAATTGATGTCATTGAACAACCGGACAAACAGCAAGAACTGTTTGCAAAGTCCGGAGGCTTTGCCGTACCCGTAATTGATATCGGCGGGAAGATTGTTATCGGTTACAACAAACCTAAAATTGACGAGTTAATGGCATCATAAAACCATGGATCCAAAACCACTTCCGTTTGATCAAACAAAACTTCAGGGTATCAGCGAGAAAACCCTCGTAATCCATCACGACAAACTGTATGCTGGGTATGTCGCCAAGGCGAATGAGGTAAGGGAAAGACTAAAAGAAATAGCCAACTCCGGTCAAGCACAGGGAAACGCAACCTATTCTGAACTCCGTGCGCTAAAAGATTCCGAAACCTTCGCGACAAATGGAGTATATTTGCATGAGTGGTATTTTGATGTTCTCGGGGGCGATGGGACGCCAGACAAAGCGCCAGAACTTTCAAAAGCAATATCAGAGAAGTGGGGTTCTGTTGAGAACGCACTAAAATATGTGTCTGAATGTGCAATGGCCGCCAGGGGGTGGGCGGTTGTATGTTGGGATACTAAAGCCGGCAAGCTTAAACAGTATAATGCTGATGCGCATAATCAGGGCGGAGTTTGGGGATGCTTGCCGATTATTGTTTTGGATGTATACGAGCACGCTTACTTTATTGACTACGGTTCTGATAAAAAGAAATACATTGAGGACTTTTGGAAAAACTTCAATTGGGCAAAAGCCGAGGAACTCTACCTGAAAGCACGAGAAGTAAAACTATAAAATAAATAAAAAGGCACCCCGGGACGGCAAGCCCGGGGCACTTCACGTTGGCAACCTCTTGAGAATTAGGTACCGCCAACGGTTGCGAAGAACTCTGATCTTGAGTCTGAAGCCGGATTCCTTTCCGAGTCTTGCCAGCTCTGAAATGAGATCTGGTGTTACTTCTTCTAGCCGCACGAACCACTCTAACCCTAGAAGTTTTTCGTCACGTCGTTGTTCTAGAATGTTTCTTGCGGACGTCGCGACATCGGCTGGGCTGGTTTTGTTCACAAGTTGTCTTCCAGCTCAACTGATGGTGATGGTGAAGTAGAGGACACCGTCGATTGTGTCTCCTCGCTTGATATTGAGGCCGAGACCCAAGCCGAGACACACGTCCTGCATCTTGTTGTAGAACAGGTTGGAAATTCCATCGTGTCCGACTTGTTCCGGGTACGGAAGCGTCCACTGACCCGCGACGATCCGGGAGCCCTCGGGGATTTCCTTCCCGAGTTCGTCCAGGATAGCCCGTTCTTCGGCCGTCATTTCTCTCAACTTCATGGCTCCTCCTTGCTAGGATTGAGTTATAGCAACAAATTGTGAGCTTTTCAAACTAGCGCCAGGTTGGGAGCCAGACTTTCTGATTATATTGCACTCCAGTGAGCGGGGTGCCGTAAGTTAGGGGAGCGAAATAAATAAAGAAAACCGCGGCGACGGCAACCACCGCGACTGCAGGTTTCCAAGAACGGGTTCGATCAAGAATATACGCCAGCATCAGAACCGCGAACACGAAAGCGGTCAGGTAGTGATAAAGGAACATAACTCGGCCGATTCCGATAAACGGCAAAAGATTAAGCGCATATCCGCCGGTCAAAACCGCCGCAACTTTTTTATTCTTCTCGTCTTTGTCGGAAAAGAAGTGTGTTATGCCCCAAATAAAAGCAATCGTTGAGAGCCACCAAATAAAAGGATTGCCGATGAGATAAATTCGCTCTGTGCGTGGGACAATGTCTGCCGGATTTGGCGCGTCGCTGGAAACCCAGTAATAAATCGGGCGGAGCATAAACGGCCAGGTGTACCATTTAGAAGAATAGGGGTGGGTGGCATCCAGGCGCGCGTTGGAGCGGTACATTTCTGCGTTGAGTTCCACAAACTTACTTACAATATTCGGAGTAGGTATTTGATCCTTTTGATGGATATTGCCCGCGAGCGTCTTTTGGAAGCCGGCGCTCATAAACGCATCACCGGTGCCTGATTTTGTGAGCAGGGCGAAGTGAATCCAAAATATCCCGAAATAGATTACGATCGGGATGGCGGCAAAGTATATCTGTTTTGCCAAAAACGCCCGCCAGTTTTTGTTAGAAATAGTCCGGGCGGCTTCCATAAGAAACGGAAGTGCCAAAAAGGTTAAACCTGTCCACTTAATTGATGCCGCCAGGGCTCCAAAAACGGCCATACCGACGAGATTGCGGCCGCTTCCGCCGTTATACCATCTGAAGTACATCCAGAGCGCGGCAAACCCGAATAAAAGCAAAAACGAATCCAATAATATAAATCTGGACTGCGCCAAGATTGCGTTATCTAGGATTACTAAGCTTGCCGCGGCGATTGCTCCACGTCGCTTAAATCCAAGCTCAAGTGCCAATCCAAATATAACTAGTGGCAAAAGGGTACTCGCCAGAGTCGGTAAAAACCGCAGAGCTTGATACTCGTTGTTGGGATACCGATCGCCGATGGTCGCAAAAGAAAACTCCGGACGGAAGCCGGTGAGCTTGCCGAACCCGGCGATTATAAGTTTCCCGAGCGGGGGATGAATATCAAAATAATACTCGTGCGTTGAATAGCCGGAAATAAATTTACCAAAGTGAACCTCGTCAAAAACAACCCTGTCCGGCTGACCAAAAAATATAAAACGGGTCAAAAGACTAGCTGCTAGAATCGTCAGGACAATCCATTTGTTGTGCATATTCACTATGATATACTAAACACCGACAGTTCGTCACTAGGATAATAATTTTATGACATACGATCTGGCAATTATTGGGGGTTCGGCGGCGGGAGCTTCGGCTGCAGTTTACGCCGCGCGCAGAGGGCTAAAATTTGTTGTCGTTGCTAAAGATTTGGGCGGAGAAGTAGCGCTTTCCGGCGACGTTGAAAACTGGCTTGGCATAAAGAAAACGAGCGGCGTTGATCTTTCCCTTCAGTTCTCCGAACACATGAAGTCATATTCGCCGGATATCAAAGAAGGGTACAGCGTTACTTCAATCACCAAAGACGCCGCCGGCATCTTTTCAATTACCACAGAACAGCCTGAAACAATCCAAGCAAAGTCGGTGATAATCGCATCAGGTGTCCACTCGCGCGAACTTGGAATTCCGGGAGAAAAAGAGTTTCGATTGAAAGGCGTCAGCTACTGTACCGTCTGCGATGGCCCGCTTTTTAAAGGTAAGCGCACGGTTACTATCGGCGGGGGGAATAGTGCCCTGGAATCTGCGCTAATGATGGCGGACATCGCCAGCGAGGTTACGGTCATTAATAAAAACCCTGCCTTTAAGGGAGAAAAGATACTTCTTGATAATCTTCTTAAAAAATCAAACGTTAAAATCGTTTACAATGCCATTACTATCGAGATATACGGCGAAGGCGTTGCGAAGGGCTTAAAATATAAGGACGAAAGCGGAAATATCGTTGATGTGCCGATGGAGGGAGCCTTTGTCCATATCGGCCAGATTCCCAACTCACAGATGATTCCGCCGGAATGCGAAAAAGACCAATTTAGTTATGTTAAGGTCAATTTAGACGGCTCAACATCCTGCCCCGGTCTTTTCGCCGCCGGCGATGTAACAAATATTCCGCATAAACAGATTATTATTGCCGCCGGCCAAGGTGCCACCGCCGCCTTGAGCGCAGTACAATATATTAATCGTCTATAAACATGATTTATCTTACTTCCGACCATCGGGGATTAGCGATGAAAGAAAAAATAAAGCAATGGCTTAGCGAATGGAACTACGAATACGAAGACCTCGGACCGACGGAATTAAACCCCACTGACGACTATCCGGATTTTATTCATCCGGCGGCGGCCAAGGTTTCCCAAAATCCCAAAGAGAATCGCGCGATTATTCTCGGTTGTTCCGGCCAGGGCGAAGCCATGGTTGCAAATCGCTACCCCGGAGTGAGAGCGGCTGTATTTTACGGAGGCGATCCGGAAATTGCTCGCTTGGCGAGGGAACATAACGATTCAAACATTCTTTCAATCGGAGCCGCGCTCGGTTCAACAAACGACGAATCTCGTCCGACTCCTGAAGACGAGGTTAAGGCGGCCGTTCGTCTCTGGCTTGAAACCCCGTTTTCCGGCGACGAACGCCATGTTCGCCGAATCGCAAAGATAGAGAATGTAAACCGTTAATGCGTAATCGTATGCTTTTCGCCGAACTCCTGCAGGTGAATTAACTTGGCCGAAGGGTATAAAGCCGAGTAGCGCAATTTTCTATGATTGAGGTTATTCCATCAATTCTCGCAAAAAACGCCCAAGATTTTTCGGCGCTGGTTCTTAAAATTGCTCCCTTTGTTTCGCGGGCGGTGATTGATATCGGTGACGGAGAATTCGTGCCCGATAAAATTGTCGGCGAGCCGGAAGAACTCCTCAAACTTCACACCACAACCCGCTTCGATGTTCATTTGATGGTTGCGGATCCAATCGCATGGCTGAATCGGCCGTGGCCGGAACAGGCGGACCGATTTTTTGCTCACATTGAAGCGTTAGGAGCGCGCGCGGAAGAATTTATTACCTTGGCCCATTCCCAAAACAGAAAAGCGGGCCTGGTTTTAAATCCCGAAACCCCGATTGAAACAATTGAACCGTTTATCGGTAAGATTGATTTTGTGCAATTCATGACCGTTCATCCCGGTGGTTACGGCGCCGAATTCTTGCCGGAAGTGCTGGATAACATTTCATCTTTTCACAAACTGCATCCTGAAGTTTCAATCGCAGTTGATGGGGGTATAAATCCGGAAACCGCGCCGCTGGCAATCAAGGCTGGCGCCCAAATCCTTGTCGTGGGTAGCTATGTTATGATGAGTGAAGACCCTGAAGGTTCCCTAAGAAAATTACAGAACTCTATAATGCTTTCGTAGTTTTATGTACGACATTATTACCATTGGCTCAGCAACGCGCGATGTATTTTTAGTTACCGATCAATATCGCGTAGTTTCTTCTAATGATTTTTCTTCGGGGCAGGGAATATGCCTTGGCTTAGGCTCAAAGCTGAATGTAGACAAACTTATTTTTTCCTGTGGAGGAGGCGGTGCGAACGCGGCGGTCACTTTTGCCCGTCAGGGATTTAAAACTGCCAGCATCGGCGTAGTCGGGAACGATCTTAATGGTATTGAATTGATCCACGCCCTGGAAAAAGAGGGTATTGATACGAGCCATTTCCAACAGCACAGCCATGATTTTACAGGCTACTCGTCCATTTTGGTTGGACCAAAAGGAGAGCGAACGATTCTTTCATACAAGGGCGAGGGTCACCACTTTAATGCAAACTCGGTTCCCCTTGAGGAACTACAAACAAAATGGCTTTATCTAGACAGCCTGGGTGGGAACTTTGAACTTTTGGAACGCGCGGTAACCTGGGCGGTTAAAAACGGCGTTCAGCTTGCGACAAATCCCGGTGTACGAGAACTTCAGCACGGCCGTGAAAAACTCGCCCCGCTTTTGAGAAGTTTTAAAATCGTGGCGATGAACCAAGAAGAAGCATCCCTGCTTACTGGCATAGAATTTAATAAAGAGGAGGAATTGTTCAAAGCACTTAATGATCTCGTTGATGGTATTGTCATTATGACCCAGGGCGAACGGGGAGTCATGGTTTCTGATGGCGAGAAAACGTACCGCGCGGGAATACCAAAAGAAGCTCCGCAAGTTGAACGCACTGGCGCGGGCGACGCATTTAACTCCGCATTTGTCGCTCAATACGCCCGAACTCCTGACGACATTCAAAAATGCATCCAACTCGGCATTGCCAATGCCACTTCAGTGGTTAGCCAATATGGTGCGATGTCCGGCATATTAAAAAAAGACGACCACGGCATGTGGCCTCCAGTAGAGATTTTGGTCGTATAAAAAATTAGAGGGAGGAGCCGTAGCCCCTCCCTGCCTCCCTTCTTTGGAGGAATGAGTTTCCAGTGATCATGTGGTCTTGGTTCTAGGGACCGTTGGGCATGGAGCTGGATCACTCCCTTTCTAATCGGATTTCCGCGAACCCGCGGATGGGCCAGCCTTCGGTACTAACGGCTGGGTACGGAGATTAAAAGAGCGGACGAACTTGATTAGAATTCTATCTGTTTGAAAACTAGAGTAAAGAAGCCTGTTGATAAAAATCGTTTTTGAGTAAAAAAAGAGGGGGAGGGGACGGTTATTAGCCGACCCCTCGCCCCGGGTTTGCTCCCGAAGGAGCGAGCTCGCGAGAGCTCTGTTGTGAAGGTTGCCCGCCTACTTACAGTCCGGCGGGACGGAAGTGTCTCCCGACATCCGGCCCCCCTTCTCGGTACTCGCGGCTTGTTGAAGGTTGTCGAAGGGAACTTTGAACTCGCCCGCTTTTAGTGTTTCCTCCTTTCCTACTGGTGTTGCAGCGGGCGTTGTTTTTCTTCAGAGTCAGGTTTCGTAGCGCAGGGCGGTGAGATAGCCACCTGCCGACGCCTTAGAACATGCGCCGTCTGCGCTTCTGCGGGGCAGATTTGGGGGTTTTGTGGTAACCCCTTGCCTCTCCGCGCCCCTCCGATTCCAGACCTAAACACCATATCATAATGGGTAATAATGTCAAGCGACAAGCGCGGGTTCCGAAAAATCCGCTTCCGGTGTACTATGGAATCGTCATGACAGATTCCTACAACAAACTTGCCCAACTTTTACACACCACACCGGAACGCTTACTTGCGCTTGAACAAGAAATGGCGCTGGCAACCGGCAAAGAAGGCATCCTTGAAGAGATTTCAAAAGAGAACGATATTTTAGTTGAACGCACACTGACTGAACTCGGTATTTCTAAAGACACTTCTGCTCAAAATGTTTCTACTGCGCTTGCCGACAGGTTGGCGCACCTTGATCGCCACCTTTTTGAACTTTTAGGAAAACCGGACCCGTCAAAAATGGAAGAGATGTGTGGGACGCTCTGTCAGACCGCTCTCAAGGTGTTTACGCCCCCGCCGGGCCTTTTTATAAAAAAAGACAGGGTCGTCGGATTACTTGAAAAGTATAATCCGGACGCCCTTCTGGAGCACTTTGGATACTCAAGTGTTGCGGAGCTGGTAGAAAAAGAGGGATTTGCGCCGGTGGTTGCTTCGTTGCGATTTGTACAGAGCAGGGAATGGATGGATATGTTTTTTAAGGAAGCTTATTCCAGCCTGACACCCGAAGACTTTGAGGAACGAACCATTGAGATGCACGTTTTAAGCGCCAAGTGGCTGGCGGTCGCCGAAAAGTTTTTGGAACGCAAATACCACAACGTCAGCCACCTCAAAGAGTTCGGAATAATTTTTATTATTCCTATTATTGCTGGAACGCCGGGCGAAACGATTAGAATGTTTACACTCCTGCTCCACTACCTCCACGAAGTGCCGTTTTACACCGGTCTTTTCCGAAGGTATCTCCATGATGCCGATTTTGCGGAAAAGTTTGCATCGCTTTTGAGAGGAGATGTTCCTGCCGGGTTGTTTCCCCAATCGCCAGGCCATGTAGTCTGGCCGATTATTCAGCGCTATCTAGCCAAAGATGATCCGTCCGACCCGAGGTTGGCAGAACCGCACATTAACCCTGAAGCGGAACACTGGTACAAGGCTGAAAAAGGTCTGGGAGGCCTGACGCATATCTTAGAACGCGATAAAAACGGGGCGAACCTCGGTTTTTGGACGGGGTTGGATTTTGTAGCCGGGTTTTTTAAGGATGCGGACGGCAAGGACAAGGCGATTTCTTTTAACTTAATGGACACCGTCTTGTCTCTGGTTGCGAACCATAACGGCCAGTATCACTACCACCAACCCGAAGCGCTTTGGAATAAGATTTTTATGGAATACACCGGGCGCGATAAAATGAACGAGCTTATGGAAAAAAACCTGATCGCCGGCTTTGTGCAGTTATAGCGACAAGCGACATGCAACAAGTGACAAGTAATAATCAAGGATATAAACGCCTAGTGGTTTGGCAGAAAGCACACCGGCTTGTTCTTTTGGTTTACTCGGCCACTAAAAGTTTCCCAAAAGAAGAAGTTTTCGGTCTTACGAGCCAAATGCGCAGATGCGCCGTTTCTGTTCCAGCGAATATTGTAGAGGGTTATGGCAGAAAAAGTGATAAAGAAAAGCTAAACTTTTTTAATATTGCTAAAGGGTCCCTAACCGAGTTAGAATACTATATTGAGCTTACCCTTGAGCTTGGTTATATCAACGAAAAGGGATTTAGCGATCTTGTCCAATTAAGGTCTGATGTCGGGAGATTACTAAATGGTTTTTCCAAATCATATCAATAACCTGTCACATGTTGCTTGTTGCATGTAGCTTTTAAAAATGGAACAGCTCTCCGAATACTTATCCCAAGCCCGCACCGAAGGCCGCGCTGTCGGGCACTTTAATTTTTCAACCGCGGATGTATTGCGGGCGATTGTGGAAGGCGCGCGTTCCGCCGGAGCAACTTCGGTCATGGTCGGCACCTCCGAAGGCGAAGCCGGGTTTATCGGTTTTGCCGAAGCCGTCGCGCTGGTAAAAACCATGCGCGAGGAATTTGATTTTCCGATTTTTCTAAATGCCGACCATTTCAAAAGCTTTGAACTGTGCAAAGAAGCGATTGATGCAGGCTACGACTCGGTTTTAATAGATGGCTCGCGCCTTCCATTGGCAGATAATATAGAATTAACCCAGAGAGTGGTGCATTACGCCCGTAGTATCAGTAAAAAGCTATCTATAGAGGGGGAATTAGGCTATTTGCGTGGTTCTTCCGAGGTGCAGGAAAAGGTAGAAATCGGACCCGAAGACTATACTAAGCCCGAAGAAGCCGCGGAATTTGTCCGCGAGACCGGCGTGGATCGCTTGGCGGTAGTGTTCGGTAACATCCATGGCATTGTAACCGAGCAAGAAGAAAAGTTAGACATCGCGCATTTAGAAAAAATCGCTAAAGCTATTCCTGAAACTTTTTTAATTCTGCACGGCGCATCTGGTTTGTCCGACGCGGATATTTCTTCCGCTATCAAAGCGGGGATTGTGAACGTTCATTTTAATACCGAGCTCCGCGTTGCCTACACCGAAGCGATTGAAGAGGCGATGCACCCGACGCCGGGCGGTGAACATGAAACCGCGCCTCACAAATACCTCGCCCCCGCCGCCGAAGAAGTAAAAAAGATTGTGATTGACAAAACCAAACTTTTTGTGAGATAGTTTTGCGGGACTGTCAACGGTATTGACACGATTTTTTAGAGAGAATATACATAATCATAATTTAAATCCTGTTTTGGGGCGGTGTTGCGGTATTGAGCTTTCATCACCGTCTAGTCCGCACCAGAACTTTTATCAAATAGTTATGGTAACTTCTACCGTACCCGTTCGTTTGTCCCGGTCGATTGCAGTCTTTGTGATGGCAGTCACACTGCTTGCCGGTGGTTTATTTACAGGAAGCGCAAGCGCAGAAGTTTCAACAATTACCCTTACATCTCCTAATGGTGGAGAGGTGTGGAATGGTATCCACCCAATAACTTGGACGACCACAGGAGGAGTTCCCGGTGATTTGGTAAATATCGCATATTCTACAGACGGCTTTAATTTTTCTTCCGCCATAGCCTTGGGTGTTCCGTATAATCTTCCGTTTTCCTGGAACACAGCATCATTACCAGACGGAACGACATATTGGATCCGTGTCTTGAGCCCGTCGTCAATTACCTACGATACTTCAGATTTGCCATTTACAATTGATAACACCGCACCAACGTTTACTATTAACAATGGAACGGCTACTGGTCCGGTACAGACTGATATTATCAATGTAACCGTTGATGCGACAGTAAGCGGTTTAGGTTCATCAGAATACGGATTCAGCCCGGACAGCACTTGCGACGTGTCCGATACTTACGGAAATCCTTTTTCTTCCGGCTTAGATTTCCCCATCGCAGATAATCACACCGACTTCCTTTGTGTAAAAGCAACTGATCTTGCCACCAATGTTGGCTATGCCCTGGTCGGCCAGTTGAATACAGATAATACCGCCCCCACACTTGTTTCTGCGGTTACGGTTGATTACACGCATATTAATGTAACTTTTAGCGAAGATCTGAATGGTGCAACGGTTACCAATGCCGATTTCGCGGTAGCGGGAAATACCCTCGTAGCTCCCGACGCTTTCGAAATATCTCCTGGGGTTGTGCAACTTACTCTAGGAACCGCTATTGGTGCCGCTGATACTCCACTCGTTACCGTCAATGGACCGGTTGTTGAGGACCTAGCGGGCAACCAGATGCTTGTGCCAGCTTCAATAGCTCCTGCCGACGGAATTGCGCCGACTATTTTTGAGTCTGTTGCAGTACCAACTCCTGATAACGATAATACCCCTGACTATACATTTGGCAGCGATGAGGTTGGATGGATCACTTATGGTGGCGATTGCTCAAGCGTGTTGCCAATTGCTAGTGTTGTTTTTAACACTATAACGTTCAACCCTCTTACCAACGGGAACCACACAAATTGCACGCTTACAGTAACTGATGTTGCTGGAAACACGAGTAATCTTCTTAGTGTTTCAGCATTCTTTGTGGATACGGTTGCTCCAACAGTTAATGCCGGAACGGACAAGATCGTAAACGCAACCGTCTTCCAAGATGCAACCACATCTGATTCCGCTCCTTCATCTGGAATCGTAACCCGGGCTTGGACGCAAGAATCGGGACCGTTGGGAGGTATTGTGACTTTCGGTTCAGCATCAACCGAAGACACAACCCTAGCCGCCGATACTGATGGCACCTACACTATTCGTCTTACGGTGACTGATGCCGCTGGAAATGTTTCTCTTGATGAGATGATATTGGTTTGGGACACGATTCCCCCGACACTTGCAGAAGTTTTTGCAGTATCAACCCCCACGAACGACAACACGCCCGCCTATACGTTTAGCTCTGACGAAGCGGGCAGTCTCTCATACGGCGGCGGATGTTCTGGTGTAACGACCTCTGCTGTTGCGGGTAATAATCCGATTAACTTCGGCCCGCTCGCAGACGGAATCTACAACTGCACACTTATTGTAACTGACGCGGCAACCAACCCGAGCCTTCCGCTCGCAGTTTCTACTTTCCAGGTGGACATAGTAGCCCCGTTAGTTAATGCAGGCGGTGATAAAGAGGTAAATGCAACCGTCTTTCAAGATGCAACCACATCTGATCCAATTCCAGCTTCTGGAATCGTAACCTGGGCTTGGACGCAACAATTTGGTCCTGGAACCGCGGTGTTTGGTTCTGGTTCAAGTGAAGACACAACGATTTCGGCTGATGTAGACGGTACCTACACGATTCGTCTGACTGTTACTGACGCTGCTGGAAATTCTGCTTACGATGAGATGATCCTTATCTGGGACACAGTTGCACCAGTGTTGGTATTCTCAATCCCTAATGATAGCGCGACGGGCGTTTCAATCGCCGATGCAAATCTTTCGGCAGTGTTTAACGAGGATGTCGTCTTGAATAACGTAGCGCAGGTTAATCTTGTAGAAAATTCAACGAGTACGACTCACCTTGGTGTAGTTTCAGTCCAGGGTGGCGACGGAAACTCTGCGGTCCTGTTGTTGCCTTATACCGGACTTACTAACTCTACGCTCTATAGAGCAAATATTTTCCCGGCAGCTGTTAGAGATGTCGCCGGCAACGTCTTTAGTCAAAGCGAAATAATCTACTTCACTACCGTTGCCCCGACCGGCGATGTAACTTCACCGACGGTTGTAAACCAGACGCCAGCCGATAACTCAACTGGTATTTCAATCGCCGTATCTCCGGTGGTTACGTTTAGTGAGCCGATGAATCCGGATACGGTCAACAGCAACACCGTTAAGCTCAAAAAGTACAGTGATGACAGCGAGGTAAGCGCAACATATTTGTTGGATGATGCTCATACTGGCGTAACCCTGGATCCGGTATCCAGTCTGGAAGAAAGTACGCAGTATTATCTCTGGGTTTCCGGCGCTAAGGATGTAGCTGGCAACACGGTTGTCGCCTACACCACACAAGCCAACCAGGAATTTACAACCGGAACTGCTCCGGATATAACCCCTCCCGTTATAACTGATGTTCAAGTTGTGAGTATTGGTCAGACGGATGCAACCGTAACCTGGACGACTGATGAGCCATCCGACTCTGAAGTTGAATATGGTCTAAGCTCGTCATATGGGTCATCCGAGGTTGATGCTACATTAACACCCGTTCACATTGTTAATTTGACCGGGTTGACGGCGGGAACTCTGTATCACTTCCGGGTCAATTCAACGGATGGTTCTGCTAATCTCTCAGTTTCAACAGATAATGTATTTACTACTTCTCCCAGCACGACAGACGTTAGTGCGCCGATCATAACCGATATTCAGGTTGTAAGTATTTCCAGCGTGAGCGCAACCGTAACTTGGACAACGGACGAGGGCTCGTCATCTCAAGTTGAATACGGACCGACTTCATCGTATGGATCGCTAACATCCCTGGATGCCACCTTAGTTACTGGGCATTCAGTGGATCTTACAGGCTTGATTCCTGGAATCACCTATCATTTCAGGGTAAAATCAGCTGATGTCGCAACAAATCTCGCAGTTTCAGGAGATCAAGTCTTTGACACTGCCCCGGCAAACAATCCTCCGGTAGTGCCCGGCGTGACCAACATAACTGCAGTAAAGACATTCGCGATTGCCGACGGTACGTATGCAAATGGATGGGAATGGGTGTTTGAAGCTACTCTACCCGTAAGCGAGGCAAGCGTGTCTATGAAGTTTGCGGATTGGGTCAGCGGATCTAACACGATTCCAGCTGCTTCAAACATTCGCTACTTCTCAAGCCAATCGTCCGATGTGTTTGACGAAACAACCGCAAGTGTAATTGGTGCTGCAGACACGTATGGCGATCCGATGAATATGAATGCTGATCTGGATTTGTCTAAGGTTGGTCGCCAAGTTCAGATTCATGTTCAAGTGAAGGTTCCGGTTGGTTCAGCGGCCGGTTCATATTCAACGAGCTATGGAATAAAGAGCTCGTAGTCTCATAACCAATCCTGACCATGAAAAACAGACTTATCGGAACAATTACAGTATCGGCAGTATTAATCTTTGCGGGGGTTGCTACCTCCGCCTGGGAGGGCACTGGTAATCTAAATACCGGTTTTGGTAGTAACACAATCCAGGGAACGGTTGGAACCCCAACACCAACTGTCACACCGACTCCAACTCCTACATCCACACCAACTCCGACCCCCACGCAAAATAACTCGGGCGGGGGTGGTGGAGGAGGCGGGGGCGGCGCGAACAATGGGAATCAAGGACAGGTTTCCGGAGTCTCGACGATTCTCGGCGACATCAATAAAGATGGAAAAGTGGACGTTCTGGACTTCAACGCACTAGTAGTAAATTGGGGTAATAATCCCCAGAACATAAATGCGGACTTAACAGGTGACGGGAAAGTCGACATCTTAGACTTCAACGCCCTGATGGTCGCATGGCCTCACTAAATAACATGAAAATAAAAAACATCGCATTAGCAAGCTTGGCCATCTTAGCGCTTGCCGCGCCGATGGCGCTGGCGGGAGCTGGAACGATTACCGTATCGCCGGCTACCAGAGAAATCATGCAGGGTCAGACATTTACCATGTCGGTAAATGTAAATCCGGCGGCGGCATTGTTTACCGCTAAGGCAGTTGTCAGGTACCCAGCAAACCTTCTTGAAGTTAAAAGCTTCTCTTATGGATCGCAGTGGTTGCCGTTAACACAGGCTGGCTATGATGGCATTGATAACGCCTCTGGTGTTCTGGTAAAGACGGCGGGTTATCCGGGCGGACTTTCTGCTACAAAAGCTTTGGGGACAATCACCTTCAAAGCAAAGGCAACCGGAACCGCGACAATCACGGTTGGTAGTGATTCGGCATTACTTGATGCAAACAGCGCCAATACGCTTACCTCTGGCGGGACATCAACCGTAACGATTAAGCCTTATGTAGCACCTTCGCCGACCGCACAGGCAAGCGTTTCAGCAAGCCCTTCAGTAAGTGTCGAACCTTCTTCTGATCAAGCGGCACAGCTTTCAAATGGTGGACCTTGGCAACTCATCGCGATTATCGCCTTGGTTGCACTAGCCATCGTTAGTGTTATGTACTGGAAATCGAGTCGCCGTGGACAAACGGGTAGTCTCTAGGATAAGGAGTGTCAGACTTGAATAACACCCGGTTTAGGCCGGGTGTTATTGCATTTCTAGCCAGGTTTTGATATGATAGGGCGCGTCGCTTATTTGAATACTATGAAGCAGAATCACGCACAAAAAATTGAACTTAAAGCCACCCGCCGCGAAATAACCGGCCGGGCGGTCAAGCATCTCCGCAATGAAGGCATTTTGCCGGCGGTTGTCTATGGAAAAGGCCAGGAAAGCATCTCTCTTCAGGTTCCGATGAAGGAATTTGAAAAAACCCTCAAGCAAGCGGGGGAATCAACCCTGGTATATGTCCAGGTAGACGATGGTGCCGCTATTCCGACCATCATCAATGATGTTACCCGTGACTCGCTTACCGACGACATTATTCATGCCGACTTTTATAAAGTAAACCTTTCCGAGAAGATTAAGACTAATGTTCCGGTGGTATTCATTGGCGAGGCTCCTGCGGTTGTGGAATTAAAGGGTATCTTCGTCCGCAATGTAAACGAAATGGAAGTGGAAGCTTTGCCGCAAGACCTCCCGCACGAAATCAGCGTTGATATTTCCGTTTTGAAGAACTTTGGCGACCAGGTATTGCTCAAAGACATCAATCTTGGTCCGAAGATCAAGCTTATCGGCGATGACAACGAAATCGTAGCCACCGTACAGGAGCCTATGTCTGAAGAAGAACTCAAGGCGCAATTGGAAGCCCCGACAACTGATATTTCTGCGGTTGAATTAGAGAAGAAAGAGAAGGAAGAGGGCGAGGAAGCAGAAGCTCCGGCCGAAGAAGGGGAAGCCGCCCCTGCACCAGTCGCAGAGGAGAAAAAAGAAAAGAAAGAGTAATAAGCGAACCTTATCCTTCCTCCACCTACCCGCTTCCCTGACAAATTATCCTCCCGCTCGTCAGCACTCCGACAAAAATTGGTGCCCCGTAATAAAATAGACCTACAAGTCTGTTTTATTACATCCCAATTCTTTGTTACCGGAACTGCTTTTCTCTCAGTTCGGTAATTTGTATCAGTGTCGCGGGACGGTGTGCGGAGAATAAGGTTCGCTGTTGGATAGCTAATGAATATATGGAAGTAGTTGTTTTAACTGATCTTGAGAAAGCTGTCTCGCGGAGTTAATGGCGTTGGCTATATCCGAAAGTTTGAAAGAAATAGTGTCGCCGGGCTGTAGTTCAGGATCACCTGTTAAGGAAGCGAGTTCCATTTCGGCGTACACTCTTTGTTCATCAGAGAGCTGGATAGAGCGGTCTTTTAAAAACGTTTCTAATGCTTGGCGGGCAAGATGTATGGCGCCTTGGCCCCTTATTGCTGTTTCGGAAATTGCATTGCCAGTTTTTACTTCTTGCGATTCAGAAGATTTTGCTAGCGGCTTTGCTTCCAGGTTTAAGTCTTTTACCGCCATATGGACTATTGCCAAAACTCCAACGAGGCCCAGGATTCCAATCGTCGGCATCGGTTCAAAAGTGCTTTTAATCCAGTTTTTTAACTGTCCGCCCCAGCCAGGCCGAGGCTTAAAGACCGGTCCGGCAAGATTAAAAGGCGCGTGTTGTTCCTGCTCATTCATGTATAAATTATATCACCGTTTTGTGACCCAAACCACATTCCCAGACAGGCCGCCTCTCGCGCTTCCAGCGAGCGCTCGGGCTAACCCTCGGTCGGCACCTACACCAAGCGTGCCGACTACGCCCGTCTGCCCAGGTGGCATACGGGCCTGCGGAATGCCTGCGTAGGGAATATGGTTTGGGTCACGCTCAAGCTTTGTTGAATTCTTATCCCAGTCGCACCATCGCTTTCCGACGCAGTTACAAATTACTGAACTGCGAGGA
>ERZ1292625.1500-Hain-H41-01um-R1-1500-length-27279-cov-9_pt1 | contig 27279 bp, 23 predicted proteins | sample MGYA00564400_ERZ1292625 | MGnify/ENA primary metagenome ERZ1292625 (study PRJEB36523, sample SAMEA6512639) | groundwater metagenome | collected 2019-01-08 | study: AquaDiva: Metagenomics assemblies of 32 groundwater samples | reverse complement strand
CAGTGCTTGCTAGCAGATATTCAAAAACAACCGCCGATGTCCCTAAGTTATTTACGCATGTAAAGTCGCCTAAACCGACATTAATTGCCAGCTGATCAAAACTTATACACCTCAAATCCCCTAAATTCGAAATTTGCTCAATAATCATTGGTACTTATTTTGTATTAGGTTGATCCAACAGGATTCACCAAACAAATAGCAAAACGGAGCTCCCATGAACCCAATGAAAGTTATTTTTGCAATTTTAGCCTTCGTCAGTAGCACTTCTATGGCTTTGGAAACTGACACATCTTCATGTGGCGATGTTAAACTCAATCTCGCAACGACGACGAATGCGGTCATGTGTGTTATCAGTCAAGTGAGTGCAACCGTCACTAATCTTGGCGGAATGTCAACTTCAGCCGGAGGAACATCATCCAGCACTTCAAGTAACTCTACAAGTACACGACCTGAGATCATGAAACAGGCCAGCTCTAGAGTGTCTCCGTTGTTAAATCCAGAGACAACTGAAGAGCAAATTCAGCAAACTCTTAAAGATCCAATGGTACGAAATGCTTTCCTCATCATTCACGCAGATCCTACACTTACGCCAGGTCCGAGCAATCTACGTGAACTTACTCACCGAGTAATGTACGAAGCTTCATTGTAATCTTTATTTTAGAGAGACCAATTAAATGAAGACTGCTCTTGCAAAATTAATTTTAGCTGCATCTTTTTTTGTAATTGCAACTCCCCATTTTGCTAGTGCAACACTTCATGTTAAAATAGATAACACTCCTATGAATGATTGGGAATTGTCACGTTTTCAGCATTTTATCAGTGATGTTGAAGCGCTTCTTCCCAACTCGATGAAACCTTATTTAACAGAATCAATTGAATTAAAATTTAAAGATTTTTCTAAAGGAAATTCTGAAAAAAATTTCTATTTGCGTCCTATCGAATGTTTTTATGATACGAAAACAAAAAATCAAGCTGATGATGAAGGGCAAAAAGGTGGTGAAACGATTTTTCACTCTAGCTCATCTTCTATTATCACGTTGAATAAATTATTTTGGCCGGAAATTCTTAAGGGCTCCAAATCAAGTATTTCCTACAATTGCGGCTTAAAAAGCACTTACCGTTTAGCCTTATCAACTTTTCTTCACCAACTGGCCCTTATATACGACTCAAAAGTTAAAATATCATCGGATCGAAGATTTCGTCATTTAATGACTTTTAGTAAGAGTTTTGTTTTTTTTACGAATCAAAAAAATAATTCTGTAACTGCCAACAGCGACGAACTCTCGTCCCCAAAAGAAGCTTTCGCAGTAAATCTGGGATATTTTCTTTTAGATCCAGAATATCAGTGTCGACGCCCGACAATTTACAATTATTATCGTGAAAAACTTGATATTCATCCTTTTCCGAAACCAACTTGTAAAATTAATCGCATGGTCAACGTTATGGGGCGTGCTCAGAAAACCATTTCATTAGATCTCGAACGCTTTTATCGTGCTGATTATTTTTTGGCAGCGGCTGGCCAAGAACTAGTGAGTCTGTTCGGGCACAGTATGTTGCGATTAATTTTTTGTGCTCCAGGTGTTCCATTGAACGAGGATTGTGCGATAGATTCTCGTTATCATGTTATTATCAGCTTTCGAGCCAATGTCGTTGATAAAGAAAACGTAGGAAAAATTGCAAAAGATAAAAATGATTTTTGGAGTAAGTCGAAAGACTTTTTTATGGATAGTTGGCTGCCAATAAATCATATGCTTAAAGGCCTTGGGCTTAACGGCTCTTACCCATCGAAAATGTTTTTAATGAGTCCAGATCTTGTTCTTAGTGAATACAATAACTACTATTATCGGGATGTTATTTCCACCCCTCTCTATTTATCGGAAATAGAAAAACGAGATCTGTTGAATCGAGTTTTAGAAATTAACTCAGGTTACGAGGGCTCGTATCAATTCTTTACTAATAATTGCCTCAGTGAAACAGAAGATTTAATAAAAGCTGTTGTTCGAGATAATTCTATTAATAATCTGAATGGTTTAACACCAGTCAAATTGCGTGATGCTTTTTATGAGATAGGCCTGTCCCGATATTCAGACCTAAAAAAGGAAGCTCCTGACCTCGGCGAAATGACCTTTACGTCGCTACACCATGCCTTATCATCCGCCGCTGAAGACTTGAAAAAAAAACTGAAGGCTTCTCCGTCGGATATTCTCAATTCAAAATTTGCAACATTTTTAATCGAAGCAAATTTTAAGAAACCTGACACCATGAAAATTTACACCAAAAATTTTACTGCAGAGGATCGGCGCAACTTCATTTATGCTTTAAAAAATAATTACGAAAATAGTCGGATCTACCAAAGTCTTTTGGCCGACTTCTTAGCTTTGGAAAGTGGTGCACTTCAATTCGTAAGTATGAATTATTTTATCAATGATTATCTTTATAGAGTTGCACTTCTTAGAAATATTGAAGACTTCAAAGAGCACATATCCCCAAAAGATATCGAACTGATAAAAAACGAGCTTTCACGTATAACTGCCGCACAAAAAATGATGAGTCTTCCAGGATTAGAACACAAAACAGATGTCTATCCTGAAATGGCACTAATGATTAATAATTTGATCGATATGGCAAATGCTCGCCATATCAGCGAGCTGAAAGTAACTAAAGAAAATATTCAACTATTGAATAAACTAAGTAATTAAGCTCGTCCGGTCGAACCGAAACCACCGGCGCCACGGTCGCTTGAAGTTAAATCATTCACGATCATAAATTCAGCTTGAACAACGGGAGCTAAAATCAACTGCGCCATTCGTTCTTGGTCTTGAATCTCGACCGGCTCTGAACCTAAATTAATTAAAATAACTTTTACTTCCCCGCGATAATCCGCATCAATGGTTCCCGGTGTATTCAAAACACTCAAACCTTTTTTTGCGGCCCAACCACTGCGTGGGCGACATTGTAATTCGTAACCCAACTGAATTTCAAAGCTCAGGCCCGTGGGCACCATTGCCCGTTCGCCTGGCTTCAAAATCAGCGGCGTCTTTAGTTGTGCCCGCACATCAAAACCACTGGCGCCGAGAGTTTCATATTTTGGCAAATCACCGCGAAAATTTTCTAATAATTTAACTTTTAAAGGAATTTTTAACATTTAGACCTCCACGTCTTTCCACCAATCCGCAATCGAAGATAAACCAGGCCCTAAAAGCACTCCAGACAGAGCGTTCAAACGAAATTTCTCTTCTAAATATTCATGAACACTGTCCACTGTCACTTTTTTTATTTCATCAACAACAGATTCTACCGAACGGTACTTTCCAAAGATCATTTCATTCACACAGAGCGAATTCATGCGATTTTCAATATCATCAGATCCTAATAAAATATTTCCAACAACCTGAGTTTTAAAAAGTTCGACATCCGAACGACGCACTCCAGAATTTTTTAATTTTTTTAATTCATTAAAAATAATTTCGACAACTTCTTGAACTTTCTCGGGATCTGCCGCCGCGTAAATATTAATCTGACCAACATCCACGTAAGTATTTAGCAAACTGTAGATAGAATAAACCAAACCTTTTCTTTCGCGCACGCTTTGATAAAGTCGCGAGGTCATGCCTCCACCCAAAAGTGAATTGATGATTAAAGCTTCAAATCGATAAGGATCATTAAAACTCGCCGCCGGCAAACCGAACAAGATATGAACCTGTTCGCTATTTTTTTCAACGATGTGACGTATCTTATTCCAGCGCGGGGCAGTTCTCTTTGAACTCAACTTCAATTTTTTCTTATGACCCAGTTTTTTATGAACCATCTCGACTAAATCTTGATGATCAATATTGCCAGCGGCGCTGACAATCATATTTTGTCCCGTATAATGTTGACGATAATAATTAACCACTTGAGTTTGTGTCATATTAGCAATTGATTTTATATTACCTAAAATGGGGCGTCCCAAGGAATGCTTTCCATAAACACGGTCAGCAAATATATCAAAAATCATTTCTTCGGGGCTTTCTTCACACATGGCAATCTCTTGAAGAATGACACCTTTTTCTAATTTAAAGTTTTTTCGATCGATGCGCATGTGACTGACTAAATCCGATAAGACATCCATGGCAACTGGCCAATGATCACGCAACACAAGCGCATGATAACAAGTATTTTCGCGAGAAGTAAAAGCGTTCAGATCGCCACCTAAAGCCTCTAAAGATTTTGCAATTTGATAAGCAGATCTATTTTTTGTGCCTTTAAAAACCAAGTGCTCAAGGAAATGCGAAATCCCCGCCATTTCCGCTGCTTCATCGCGCGTTCCGGTCAATAACCAAACGCCCAAAGACACCGCACGGGACGAGGGGTGAAGTTCACTCACCACTCGAATTCCGTTGGGTAATACCGTCTTTTTAAATTGAATCATTAATTACTGAAGCAAAGCTTTTCTGGAAAGCTTGATTCGACCAGCGCGATCGACTTCAAGAACTTTCACATCAACAACATCGCCTTCTTTGACAACATCTGTGACTAATCTGACTCGCTCATGGGCTAGCTCAGAAATGTGCAGCAAACCCTGAGTATTTGGCAAAATTTCGACAAAGGCGCCAAACTCGGCAATTTTTACGACTTTACCTTTGTAAGCTTTGCCCACTTCCGCTTCCGCGCAAATGTCATTGATCATCGCAATTGCTTTTTTAGTCGCTTCAGGATCAGCCGACGCGATTCGAATAGTTCCATCATCTTCAATTTCGATTTTAACCCCAGTCGCTTCGGTTATGCCGCGGATAACTTTACCACCAGCGCCGATAACTTCACGAATTTTGTCAGGTTTAATTTTAATTGTCTCAATTCGAGGAGCAAATTCAGAAATTTGTCCTCTTGGAGTTTTAATTACTTTTTCCATCTCACCCAGAATATACAAACGACCTTCTTTAGCCTGAGCTAAAGCGGTTTCCATTACCGCAAAACTGACGGAATCAATTTTGATATCCATTTGTAATGCCGTAATTCCAGTAGATGTTCCTGCAACTTTAAAATCCATGTCTCCTAAGTGATCTTCATCACCTAAAATATCAGTAAGGACAGCTACGCGATCCCCTTCTTTAATAAGCCCCATTGCAATACCAGCAACGTTGCCTTTCAAAGCAACACCTGCATCCAGCAGCGCCAAGGTTGCCGCACACACTGTTCCCATAGAGCTCGAACCATTGCTTTCAAGAACATCACTCACCACACGAATGGTGTAAGGAAATTTTGCGTGATCTGGAATAACTGGTTTTACCGCACGTTCTGCTAAGTTTCCGTGCCCGATTTCACGACGACCTTGTCCACCAAAACGACCCACTTCACCAACTGAAAACGGTGGGAAATTGTAATGCAACATGAATCGACGAGTGATGTCGCCAAGCAAAGCATCAACCATTTGTTCATCATCACCAGTTCCTAAAGTCACTGTGCCTAAACATTGCGTTTCGCCGCGAGTGAATAATCCTGATCCGTGTGCTCTGGGTAAAAAACCAATTTCATTCGAAATCGCTCGTACTGTTTTTAAATCACGACCGTCTAAACGGTGTTTATTCAAAATCATTTCTCGAGTTGATTTGTATTTAATATCTTCAATAATAATATTGAGTTCTTTTTTGCGTTGAGTTTGAAGACCTTTGTCACCAATGGACTCAATAAATTTTTTCACTGCTTCGTTTTTTGCCAGATCAACAGTAGCGTATCGCTCTTGTTTTTCTTTGATTTTCAAAGAGGCTTCAATTTGTGGTCGAACAAAATTTTCGATCTGGGATTTAAAATCAGCATCAATCACAGCTGGCTCAAAAGTTCTTTTTTGTTTTGATCCCGTTTTTTCGCGCAATTCATCTTGAGCATTCAGTAAGGGTATCATCGATTGATGACCAAATTTAAGGGCGGCTAAGGCATCAGCTTCAGAAATAAACTGACACTCCCCTTCCACCATCAACAATCCGTGGCGTGTTCCTGCCACGATAATGTTCAGGTCTGATTTTTCCATTTGTTGAGGAGTTGGGTTGGCAACAAATTGTCCCTCTACTCTTCCCACTTGGACAGCTGCAGTTGGACCATTGAACGGAACATCCGAAATGTGCAAGGAAGCCGAAGCTCCTAAACTTGCTAAAATTTCAAGTGGAAAAGCTCCATCAGCGCTAAGCACACTGGCAACAACCTGAGTTTCATTCCGATAGCCTTCAGGAAAACTTGGACGAAGTGGTCGATCAATCAACCGGGCCGTTAGCACTGCATCGTTTGTTGGTTTTCCTTCGCGCTTAAAATATCCACCGGGAATTTTTCCAGTCGCGTAGAATTTTTCAATGTACTCAACTTGCAAAGGAAAAAAATCTTTGTCGGTTGGTTGTCGATTTGAAACTGCAGTCACAAGAACCATATTGTTTCCACAGGTAACAAGTGTAGAGCCGTCAGCTTGTTTGGCCATTCGACCAGACTCGATTGTGATTTGTCTTCCACCGACGGATGTCGTCACTGTTGTCTTCATGAATTCTCCTTAAGATCAATATCCTGATGATCTGAAATGTCGTTTGATTTATATCGATGAGATGAAGAAATAAGCACTATTTGCGGATTTCAAGTTGCTTAATTAAAGAAGCATACTTTGGTTGATCCACTCGCGCTAAATAGTCTAAAAGTTTTCTTCGTTGATTAACGATGGTCACAAGACCGCGACGGCCATGTTCATCTTTTTTGTGTGTTTTGAAATGACCAGAAAGTTGGTTGATTCTTTCTGTAAGTAAAGCCACTTGGACTTCTGAAGATCCTGTGTCTAGATCTCCACGGCGAAATGTTTTTAAAATATCTTGTTTTCGTTGCTTGGTGACTGCCATTAACGTCTCCTTTTTCTTAATAATGTTGTTGATGAATTCCGGGCTCAACAATTTGAGCCCTGCCCTTGTGATCGTCATGGCTGTCGAATCACCGAGCAGGGTCATAGCATTAACCCTCGGGGATACCAAGGGTCAAGAAAAAGGCGCTAAAATATCAATGAAATCTTTACTTTGTGCCGTCTTGGCAGATGTATTTAACCTGATATGAACCCTCAGGAAGTGGATTCGCAAACAGCAGATTCATACCTTGAACAACGTAACCTTGAAGCTCTCTCCCAAGCACGGAAGGAGATAATCCGCCATTGATAGGAAGGCTTTCAAAAACACCAACATCCAGTTTGCCATCGCCATTGCTGTCAACAGGAGGACACACAAGCTGAATGGATTTGACCTGATCAACCACTTTTTGGCCAATGAGTTTTAATTGACTGCCGTAATCAGTGGCACATACAGTGCCGATGATTCCTTGGGTTTTATTTGAAAGACTTTCGTAAGCTGCTCCATAAGATTCGTTTCCATCTTTGGCTTTACATACAGAATCGCCACTTTTAACTACAATAGAGTTAAAGACGAACGCTTTTTTGCCCATCCAAGAATTTGCAATAAAATTAAAAAGATTATCTCCATTATTTCGGGCTTCGGCACTTCCACCAGGAGTTTCGTTAGCATCCGTCACAACAAGAACCGCAAAAACTGCGTCTGATCGTATAAGATCACGATTTGGCTTATTCACCATAAGATTGTTCCCATCAAGAGCTCTTTGAAGAGTCCTATAAGTCGCTTTAATTCCTTGCTCATTTCCACTTCCAATTTCAGGTCTTTGAATTACTCGTGCAAAATCTTCTTTCGCTTTAATTAAATCCGATTGAGAGCTAATGATAAATTGGCTACCTGCTGTATCAAGTGCTATGAGTCGACCATCTTTAAGATTTGCATCGCTGGATACATCCGTTGTGATAACACCAATCTGCCAGTCTAAACCATTGAGCTGATCAATTAGAGTCGCAAACCGCGCGGCCATATTAGCTTGTTCTGTTATCATTGATTTCGAGTTATCAATAACAACGAGAAGATCAACTTTATTACTTCGAGTCGCACCAACGGATAACATTTTTGATTTAGACACGTAGTTTGGGACCAAGACCGGCGGAGTTACTGGTGGTATCACGGGTGGAGTTACCGGCGGCATCACGGGTGGAATCACTGGCGGATTATTCTCTGGTGGATTTTCTGCAGGAGGCTCTGTGTGAATCGAAGTGATTCCATTATCTGTGGATGCAGGAATCATAACTAGGTCACCTGTTTGCCCACAATTGTTAAATCCAAAACTTAGAGCAACAAATAAGCTTGTAAATAAGAGCAAGCCTTTTTGCTTTTTCTTTAGTGTCTTATAACGGCTCATGAATTCCCCCATACTATTGGTATTACAAAAGCCAGACCGCCCTATACGATATATAAGTAGTAGCCATACTCAAATTTGCAGTCGAAGTGTTTACAAAATACGAAAGTATTCAGATAAACAGTCCTAACTGATGAATTTTATTAGTGAAGTAATTTTTTGATTAAAATTTATTCAAAGCTAAATTCTTCGACGCCTCAAAGTGAAACACTCGACGTATCAAAAAGCCCACTTCGGGCTCAAAGCCAATCAGGGCAAGGGGTTCAAGCTCAACAGAAGTAGCGACAATCAGACGATCAGTTTCAGGATTGCAAACTTGAATTAACTGCAATTTCAAATCATGGCTGATTTGGCCATTCTTTAAAAGCCGTTGATCCTGTCCCTTAACGCGAATTTTTTTTGATTGAGGCAAGGCCTGTTCCAAAGGGATAAAACAAGACAGCATCGTTTTGGCTTTTATAGCTTGATCTATTTCTTCTAAACTCGAAGCTTGATCCACATGAAATGGCACCGACGAAGTCCTAATTAATTTTGTCATGGTTGCTCCGCAACCTAAACTCAAACCGAACTCTTGAATCCACGTACGGATGTAACTGCCCTTGCTGCAGTGAAGGTGAAATCGCACAAAATCACCTTCGCGATGAATGAACTCAACGTCCCAAAATTTCATGATTTTTTTGGGGGGAATAATTTCTTTTTGCTCGCGAGCATATTCGTAAAGTTTTTTTCCTTTTACTTTTACCGCCGAATGAATTGGAACATTCCACTCTTTCTCTCCGGAAAATTGACTGGCAAGTGTACGAATCAAATCCGTGCTAATATCCACTGGCTTTTCCTCTAGCTTTTCACCAGTGATATCGAATGTGTCTGTGCGAATTCCCAATTGCATCTCAAGAAGATAGGATTTATTTCCTTCAAGAATATACTGACTCAGTTTGGTCGCCTCGCCGACAAGCAGAATTAATAAACCTTCGGCAATTGGATCCAGAGTTCCCGAATGTCCAATCGAAGGAGTCGCCAAAATTTTTCTTAAACGATAAACGACATCATGGCTTGTCATTCCCGGATCTTTTTTTACAAGGAAAAGACCATGATAATTGTTTTTGTTTTGATCCAAAATTTCACTCTTCAGGTTTAGATTTTTTTTCTAATTGGATTTCGTGCAGAATTTTTTCAACTTTTAATACCTGTTCTGTAGTGTAATCTTCATAAAAAGTCAGCTTTGGACAAAATCGCATTTTCAATTCCTGTCCAATGTATTTTTGAATCTCAAACGCTCTTTTGTTTAAAATTTCAATGACTTCAGCTTTTTGAACTTCCGTCCCTAGTACGCTGATATCAACTTTCGCGGTTCGCAAATCCCCTGGCATTCTGACGGTGGCCACTGTGACCAAACCCGGAAGCTTCTGGCTGAACCCAGAAATCAAGTACCTAGCTATAGTAACTTGAATTTCTTTTTCAACACGAGAGACCCGTCTTTGATCACCGCTTTTATTCATCGAATTGTCCTAAACCTGCGCTTCGCTGGTTAACTCTCTGGCTTGTTCTTCTTTCACAAAGGCTTCAATGATGTCACCAACTTTGATATCGTTGAAGTTCTCGATGCCAATACCACATTCAAAACCTTGTGCGACTTCTTTGGCGTCATCTTTGAATCGTTTCAATGAAGAAACTTTTCCTTCGTAAACAATTTTACCGTTACGAATTAAGCGCAACATATTGGATCTCTGAATTTTTCCTTCGCTAACCAAACAACCTGCAATCGTTCCGGCCTTCGGTAAATTAAAAGTATTTCTAACTTCAGCACGACCCATAACTTTTTCGACAATGTCCGGAGTCAGTAAACCCGTCATGGCTTTCTTAATATCGTCAATTAATTCATACACAATCGAGTAAGTCCTAATTTCAATACCCAGTTGTTTCGCTTTTGCTGCGGCTCCAGAATCAGGGCGCACATTAAACCCAATAACAAAGGCCTTTGCGGTTTGCGCTAACAACACATCAGACTCATTAATTCCGCCAACAGCCGTGTGAATCACTTTTGTTTTCACTTCGGGCGTCGACACTTTAGCTAACATGCCCTGAATCGCCTCGGCTGAGCCCTGAACATCGGCTTTCAGAATAATTGGCAATTCTTTCAAATCCCCTTTGTTGGCTTTCGCAAACATCTCTTCTAAAGTTGGTTTTAATGTCGGACCGTTTTTGTCTTTTTCAAGTTGAACTCGTAATTGCGAAACTTCATCTGATGTTGCTTCATCTTTCACTACATCGAAACGATCTCCCGCCATTGGTGCGGCATCTAGACCAAGTATTTCTACCGGTTGACCTGGGCCCGCTTCTTGAATTCGCTCTCGACGATCATTGGTCAAAGATTTCACGCGGCCTTTGATACTTCCTGCAACAACGAACTGACCGATTCTTACAGTTCCATCTTTAATCAGGACGGTAGCGACAGCGCCCCGACCCTTCTCAAGTTTGGCTTCGATCACAATGCCCGTTCCAGAACGAAGTGGATTGGCTTTTAATTCCTGCATCTCGGCAACCAATTTAATTTGCTCAAGAAGCTCTTTGATTCCTTGTTTTTTTACAGCTGATACGGGACAAAAAATCGTTGTTCCGCCCCACTCTTCGGGAACCAGTTCAAACTCGGTCATCTGCTGTTTAATTTTTTCAATATTTGCACCCGGTTTATCGATCTTGTTGACCGCAATAATAATGGGAACATTGGCGGCTTTTGCATGATTAATCGCTTCCGCCGTTTGCGGCATGACGCCGTCGTCAGCAGCTACAACAATAATCGCGATGTCCGTGGCATTAGCACCGCGAGCACGCATTGCTGTGAAGGCTTCATGGCCAGGAGTATCTAAGAAAGTAATTTTAGAACCGTCTTCCAAAGTCACATTGTAAGCACCAATGTGTTGAGTGATGCCTCCGGCTTCTCGAGACGCTACATCCGTTTTTCGAATCGTATCAAGCAAAGAGGTCTTACCATGATCGACGTGACCCATAATCGTCACAACCGGCGGACGAGTTACTGCAACTGCTTTTAAATCACCAAAAGCGGTATCTGTAACTACACCTTCTGCAGTTTTGAAAACATTTTGCGCTTCCCATCCCAGCTCGGGAACGATCAAGGCAATTGTATCAAAATCCAAAACCGAGTTCATCGTGGCTTGCACACCATTATTCATTAGAGCTTTAGTTAATTGAGCTGCCTTGATTCCCATCTCTTGAGCCAGATCACTAACTTTCATAGTTCCATTAATTTTCAAAACCCTCTTCGAGGCTTTGGGAGTCGTAATTTCAGTTTTCTTGGACTCGCGATTTAACAAGCCTTTTTTCTTTTTAGGCTGAAAAACCATTTCTCGTTTACGAAACTCAACCGCATTAAACTGCTGAAGATCTTCTTGCTCACGTTCTTTGGCGACATTTGTCGAAGCGCCCTCGATGATTTTTTTCTTCTTATCCAGCATCCGCTTTTTTTCAAAAGCATCTTCGTGAAGATGCTGCAGATCTGGGACTTCAGTCGGAGCAGACACAAATCCTGGGCGAATATTTCTTTGTGCGCCAGTCCGTGGTGGACCAGAAAATCCCGGTCTTTGCGTTCCGCCACCCTGCTGCGATTGAGGTCCTCCTGGACGGCCCTGCTGAGGGCCTACTCGTGAAAGATCCATTCGTCCGATGATATTTTTTCGACCCACAGTCGTCACTGGAGTGGCATTCGACGAAACACCACTTGTGCCAACGACAACTTCTTTTTTGCGAGCAGAAACTGGTGGACCTGCCACCGGTTGAGTCGCAATCGGAGGAGCTGATGCCGCAGACTTTACGGGCGACTCTTCAATGGCCACAGGTTCAACTTCTACTTGGGCTGATTTTTTTGTTATAACTTGAGGTTGAGAAACAAGGTTTGTTTCTTCTTCCTCGGGTAGAGCTTCAGCAGTCTTTGGTACGATTTCTTCAGCCTCTTTCGCCTTTCGGCGGATAACTGATTTAGAAGCTGCGGCCAAAGCTGTTGCTGTGGCTGCGCTTGCCGCCGCCGTGGCAGTCGCTTTAGTGGCGCCTTTAGCCGTCACTGATTTCGCCGTACTCTTTGCGGCTGTTTTAGCAGGAGCTTTCGTTGCGGTTTTTGTCGCAGCTGTTTTTGTCGTTTTTGCCGGAGCTTTACGAGTTGTTGCCTTTTTTGGCTTATCCTCAGAAGAGCCCTGAGATCCACGCATCTTGACTTTGATTAAATCAAGAACTTCAGGCTCAAGCTCTGACATATGACTCTTAACTGGAATATGCCATTCTCGAATTTTATCCATAAGTGCCAAGGGCGTCATACCGACTTCTTTGGCGAACTCAAATACCTTTGGATTACTCACTCACTCTCCCTTTATTTAGGCTCAGCTATTTAGGCTCTACGCTCTCTTCGCTTTCGGCTTGAACTTCAAGCTTCTGCATTTCTTGTTTTAAACGCAAATCAGCCTGCTCTTTAGCAGTACCGACATTTTTTGTTTCTTTACTTGTCGTTGGCGCAGCCGGAATCGGTGTGCCTTCTTTTTCGTATTTTTCCACTAAGGCTTTTGCATCATTCATTAATTTTTCTGCTTTTTCAGAATCATCATATCCAGGGATCGTCATAATATCATCCACGGTCGCCTGAGCTACGATTTGGAATGTACCGAAACCAGATTGAAAAATATTTTGTGCCATCGTTTGAGTCATGCCTGGCAACAACATCAAATTGAAAATAGCTTCGGCCGTTCGTGATGCCGCCGCAGCTTCCGACATAATATCTAATTTCCAGCCTGTTAATTTCGCTGCCAGACGAACATTTTGTCCCCGTTTACCAATGGCCAAACTCAACTGTGAATCAGGGACGACAATTTCCATTTCACGATTATTTTCATCAACGAAAACCCGGGAAATTTCAGCAGGGGCCAAAGCATTACACGCGAAACGAGTCACGTCTTCGTCCCAAGGAACGATATCAATTTTTTCGCCCTTAAGTTCTTGCACGATGTTTTGTACACGACTGCCCTTCATACCAACGCAAGCTCCAACAGGATCCACGGAAGGGTCTTTGGAACGAACAGCAATTTTTGCTCGTTGTCCAGGCTCACGAGCAGCCGCCATAATTTCAATTATTCCATCATAAATTTCAGGAACTTCCATTTCAAATAATTTCATCAAATATTCGCCCGAGGCACGAGACATGATAATTTGTGGACCTCGCGTCGTTTGACGAACTTCCATCAAATAACCTTGCAGACGATCACCAGGTTTATACTGTTCACCAGGAATTTGTTCTCGCGGCGGTATATAAGCCTCGGTGCGACCAAGATCGACAACGATGGCGCCTTTTTCCACTCGGCGAGCAATTCCAGAAGCAATTTCACCTTTACGTTCTTCAAATTCATTGAAGATAATTTCTCGTTCAGCATCACGCACTTTTTGCATAATGATTTGTTTTGCCGTTTGTGCAGCAATCCGTCCCAAATCATTTGTCTCAATTTTAATTCCAATAGAATCATCCAATTGAGCTTGAGGATCTAATTTCAAAGCTTCATCCAAGGGGATTTCAACTTCTTCATCGATAAATTTTTCACGCGTTACAACTTCTTTGAATTCATGCAATTCAACTTCGCCAGAAGTCTCGTTATAGGAAGCTTCGATTTCACGATAAGTTCCATATTTTTTTCTGGCCGCGACCAGCATGCCTTGAGTAACGGCATCAATAACGACAGCTTTGTCGATACCTTTATCTTTGCCCACTTGTTCAATCACTCGACTGAGCTCTGAAAACACATTTTCAGCCATGATATCCTCTTCGTTTTATTTTTTTTGTCCCTTGGTCATTTCAAAAACAACTTTTGCTTTTTCAACCGCATTTTTTGGAATGCGAATAACCACTTCTTTTGTTTTAAATATTAAATGATCTGGCTCAACCTCTGTTAAAACATGTTCAATCTGTTTCGCTTTAGCCCATTTGGCGTGATCAATTCCAAAATCTTCAAAAGCTTGTTTTGATTTTACCCAAATCTTTTTTCCAACAACTTTATCAAAGTGCCAGCCTTGTCGTAAATTTCGATCAATACCAGGGGTAGAAACTTCAAGACTGTAAGCCCCACCGGGAACAACATTATCCGTGTCCAAAAGTTCATTCAAAGCTTTTGAAACATTCGAGCAGTCTTCGATTCCAACGCCATTTTCTTTGTCGATGAAAACTCGTAAGGTTCTTCCTTGACCGATTCCGAAAAATTCAAGGTCATACAAAACACAAGTCTCTTGTTGAGCGGCTTGACTTGCAAGTTGCTCAACTTGCAATAACCAGTTTTTTTCTGACTGTTCGTTGTCGACAGTCGCACTATCGTTTGTCGCTTCCTTCATGAATCTCCGAAATTGAACCCAAGTAAAAAAAATGGGCCTACCAGGCCCACGAGAACAGCTGGAACCTAGCAAAAAGATTCAAAAATCGCAAGACTTTATCTGGAAAGCCTAAGGGACATCAGGATGGCGTCTCCGCCATCAGAATAGTAAGCCTTTCTATGCCCCACCACTTTAAAGCCAAACTTGGTGTACAATCCTTGGGCTAATTCATTTTGGATATGAACTTCGAGCCAGATTTCTGCATTATGACTTTTCGCGTCATTAGCTCTATTTTCAATCAGATTCGTCAAAATCAAGCTCCCCCAGCCTTGTCTCTTTTCCTGGGCTCGCACCGCCAGGCAGGTGATTTCATCGGCTTCAGCTAAGCTTTTCAAAGCAACAAAGGCTCTGATCTGCCCTTGGCTTTCAAGTACAAAACAGCTGGATGTAAGGAACTCACTTTCCAGGAATTCTTTTGTCCAATTGAAACCGGGACTTTCTTTAGAATCGGAAATCTGCACAACAAAGGAAATGACTTCCGCTTGATCCAACTTTTTCAGAGGGCGGAATACCGTCGTCACTCGAGGGATCGACCTTCAACAAGATAATTTCGAACTTTGTACTTTCGTTTTATCACTTCGAAAAGAGTTTTAATTCGCTCTTCCATTTGTTGCTGGGACAAAAAGGTTTTAATATTTTCTTTGAAATTACTAAATGGCAGTTGGCCAAACTTTAACCTGTTTTTTTCGTAATAATTAAGTGCATCTTGGTCAGTTAACAAAGATGTCATCAAGTCCGTTTTAATTTTAATGAATTTTTTTGCTGTTAGTTTACGTTTTACAACATCCGATAGCTCAGTGAAACTTAACTCGAGCTGGGACCAGTAGCTGTGGCCATTGGCTATCTTTTCTACTTTTTGTGTCGCTTCCTTTAATTCCTCGGCTGTCGGTTGTGCCACCTGAAAGGATTCCGCTTCCCTTTGAATAACAAACTCCAATAAAGTCGAAGAGAGTTCTGTTTGAAATTGAGCGTCCTTCAAATGAATTTCGAAAAGATTTGCTTTTGTACCCTTTAACGGGAACAGGATTTTTTCTATTGCAACTTGGATTTGCACATCACGGGTTGAAACAATTTCGACGCCAACCGCGCCCACTGTTTGCGACAAGACCGTGGTTGCCGCTGAAGAGGCTGCACTGGCAAATAGAAAAAAAATATTGATAATTAAAACCATTCGATTCAGCTTCACAATTCTTATATTCCCATACCCTGAAAAGGGCGTCGAGAATAAAAAAAGCCCTAAGGGCCCCGTCCAAAAATAAATGGAAAGCCCTTAGTCAGCAAGACCAAGGGCTTTAGAGTATGATAATTGACAAAGTGGTTAGAAATTAACTTTTGCAGATAATGACATAACATAGGAATTCATAGTTTCGAGAGCCCTGCCATAAAATGGCTGATAGACAAAGGCATTGTTGTTTCTTTGCGAAGATACGTTAAATAAATAACGATAATCCAGTCCCAACGAAAACTTAGAATTAAAATCGATGTCAGCTCCAACAACCAAACCTAGATCAATGGCGTGAGAATTTGTCTTGCTGTCATTATTGTTGTAACCACCGCCGCCACCACCGTAATAAGGAGACGAACCGTAGTAGCCACTGTTCGAGTTATTCCAAGTGTAGGTTCGGTAAGTGTACTGAGCCAATCCGCCAAGTAGAGGCTTAACCATTCCCGAGAAAAATAAGTACTTAACTGCAACTGCAGCAGTATAAGCATTGATATCCATATTAGGAGCAACCATTCCCGAATAATAAACTGGATTCATTGTTAAATTTGAAGCGATGAAAGTTCCTTCAACTTCATAGGCATTGTCGAACTTAGTTCCAAAAGTTGCACCCAATGAATAGTTTCCACGCACATTGGTCGCATCTGGAATTTCAGTAATGCCGACTAATGCAGCGAAGTACTTTTGCTCAATTGGAGTCGCTTCTGTCTCTTCTTCGACTTTCATCGCCGCGCTAAGCTCTTCACGAATGATCTCTCGTGTGTTCTCTTTAGGAGCTTGAATCACTTGCACAGGAGGAGGAGCAATGACTTGAGCTTGAGGTTGTTCAGCCCCACTGGTGTTAAACTTATCACCAAAAAGAGCATTCGCTCTTCGCTTCTCATCTTCCATTCGAGATTGCTCAAGCTTCTCGACGATTTTAGTTTCAGTGCCCAATTCTGTTTCTTGTCTCATTTTTCTCATCTGATCCGCACGAGACTCAGTCATAGGTGATGCTTGAACCACTGTGAGTGGCTGCTTCTGCACCTGAGGAACTTGTACTTGTGTATTAACAGACACTGTACTGTTTCCGCCTAAACGACCTCTTCCAGATGATGCCCCTTGAGCTCCATCTTGTGAATAAAGCTGATTAAGCTCTTGATCCACATCTTGATCCACAGCCGTGTTTTGAGTAAAGCCAACAACTGGCAAGCTCATCACAGCTAGAAAGATATATTTTTTCATCGCATACTCCTTAGTCTTACTTTTAAATTTCTTAACCGATGAGCCTAAGAGCAATCCCAGTGCCACTCTGGCCGATTCTTATAAATTGTTTTAACTAACTGATATTACTTAGTTTTTATATATTTGATACGTAGGGTCAATTTGGCTCTTTTTAGCAAAAAAGTGTCAAATGCAAGCATCAAGCCTGAAAATTTTTCCGAAAGCTTTTTTTACTTTCTTTTAGAAATTTCTTGTTTTCGCACCCAAAGAAAAGTTAAATGGCCGTCCTCATGAGGCCCTGTGGTGGAATTGGTAGACGCGCTGGACTCAAAATCCAGTGTCCGCAAGGACGTGGGAGTTCGATTCTCCCCGGGGCCACCAGTTCGCGTTCTAGCGAACGCTCGCGTATTCGTGAATTCTTGTATTCGCGAATTCATGAATACTTGTGATGGATACAGGGTGCAGGTTTCTTGGCTTACCTAAAATACGAATAAAGAATGGCAGCCGGAATTTTAGCACCATTTTTTCACTGATTTTTTTCTGAAATGTCGATCAAGAAATAAGTGGTTAGTTGGCAAAATCTGAGAGCGGTAAAATATTAGTCGCCTTATATTTAGCATATTCGCCGGACCCAACTACGATTCCACGGCGGGGTCCTTGATAAACGCCCATAAGATTCGATAACTTTTCAATGCTCGTGTTCATGATTTTGGCCGTACGTTGGTTAACACTGCGAATGACATTTTGAGCTAGTTCGTCACTAAATTCTTTGAATTTAAGGTCAAGAGCTCCTTGAAGGCCAATAATTGGGGCCACGGCCTCCAACCTCGCAACAATTATAAATGTTGGTGGTTCACGGAGAGCAAATTGTGTAGCCGCATCTGAAGGGTTTAGAACTTGTATGACCACATAGTTGTTAGCTCGGTCTCCGCTAACAAACGGTTTTAGTAGGTTTTCGATTTGCTCAGCACTCAAAGGCTTTAAATCTTCATTGGCTGAAACAAAATGCGTTATTGTTAAAGAGCTTAATAAAATCATTAATATTTTTTTCATGCTTTTCTGTAATGCAAGCCACAAGCCAGATTTCTCGGGGGTATTAGAAGTTAAGGATGAACTTGAAGTGTCCAATACCTTTACACAGGAACCAAATTTGTGATCCTAAAAACAAATCTCTAAAAGATTAACTTTGCTCGATTTTACACTGAGTTATAGTGAAACAGTAACTTCATCCTAAAAGGTTCGCCTTAATGATTTTTATGCGAATATTAGAATTTGTGAGCCTTTATTGGTGGCGCTTTTTTCTTGAAGGAAAGTTTCAAAGGTAAATAAGTTTGGAATATGGTGTCGGCATTCAACCGACACCCCTTAAACTCAAATTATTTTGTTCTTTTGCAGCTCACACTCATGCTGAGTAAAATATTTCTTGCCGGAGCATTCGGACTCTTTTGATTTTGATGTAGGCTTGCTGAAGTTCTTATTTCTCCAAAAGAAAATAATTCATTGCGATCGCTCGAAGCCCAAAGATATTCTCCACCTTCATCTTTTAAAACTCGGATATGCAAATTGATAGTTTTGTTTCCCTCTTTGTCGCCGCCAGAACTAAAACTGATCATATGATCACTATGAATGCTGTCAGGCAGAGTAGGACAAGCTTCCGCAGAGAGCCCAGGTGCCCATTTAAAATCTTTAGGATTCACTGTGGCGTTATAAAGACCTGTATAAGCTTTAAAATCACTTTTGTTTAAATTAAATGAAGCCTTTGCAGAAGTGTAACAAGTTTTTTCTTGTACAGTTGTTTGTTCAGCTAACTGCGCTTCGCAAGAATAACTAAAATCTTCTGTCGGTAACGGGATCCTTCCTGGCATACCCCCACCGCTGGAAGCTCCTTGTAGAGAAGCGAATGTGAGTGCAGGTAAATTCAATATAGCTAACAAAATTAATTTTTTCATATGTGTACTCCTTGTAACAAAAGTTATTAAGTTCTGCATTAGCCTTTACAGAAATGGCAAATTTTCCACAAGAATTAATTATTTAACTAAATGCACTTAAGCTAAAGTTTTTTTAGCTTATACCGATAAATTATTTAAATATATGAACTATTCAATTTTTGATTTTAATGAGTATCGCGAGTATTTAAGGGCCCTAGCCGGGGGAACTCAGCAGCGCACTGGTTTTGGTCAAGCTTTAGCTACTGCGATTAATAGCTATTCTTCATTTGTTTCAAAAGTTTTAAAAAAAGAGGCTCAACTCAGTCTTGAACAATCCATTCGAGTTACTCAATTTTTAAATCTTACCGAATTAGAGTCGCACTACTTCTTATTATTAGTAAATCGACAAAGATCAGGAACAAACGAGCTTCGAGACTACTATCAACAACAAATTGATTCAGCATTAGCTCAACATTTAAATATTAGAAATCGTGTTGGAATAAAAACGACTTTAAATAAAGAAGCTCAAGCGATTTATTACAGTTCCTGGCAATATGGAGCTATACATGTTGCGCTTTCAATTCCGGACTTGCGCACTCTAAAAACTTTAAGTCAACACTTCAGGCTTTCGATAAAGCGTGTCGACCAAATTTTGGAGTTTCTACTATCCGTCGGCTTGGCAAAGTTGAACGGCAATCAATACCTTATTGGCCCAACCCAAATTCATCTTGAAAATGACTCTCCCAATATTTCTAAGCATCACATCAATTGGCGAAATCAAGCAATTTTAAATTTGGATTCTGAAAATAAAGAAAATCTCCATTATTCCGCGACAGTGACTCTTTCTAAATCTGATGTAAAAACGATTAAAGAAATAATTATTAAATCTATAGAAAAATCACTCAAGGTGGTTCATGCCTCAGCTGAAGAAGAAGTCTATTGCCTGACCACTGATTTTTTTAATTTACAAAAATAAAACGAGAGCAGCCAAGGCTGCCCTCGTAAAAATCTCACTTCCTATTGATTTCAGCCACTACCTTTTCAGCATCTTGCTGCGAATAGGGACCTATTTGAAGCTCAGCCCCTTTAATGGGCTCTTTGAGTTTAAAGTCCGATGACACTCCGGCAAGCTCGGTGTGAATCTCTTTACCTACGGAATCCTTGTTTAACTTTTTAAACTTCGATTTTCCAGACTTACTGAGCTTTACACTGACAATGGTTTCACCACTTTCAGATAATCGTTCAGCAGAAATGAAATCTCCTTTATTCAAAGAGACTGCAGCTGATTCTGCTAAAGCAAATAATGGAAGTGCGGAAACCAAGAGAGCGATTGAAAATAAACGTGTATTCATAATTCCTCATTATAATTAAATTAATATTAAAAAATTTGTTCAGATAAGTTTTAAGCGGTTATGAAAATAGGAGGGCTGAGGCCTGTGTGAAAATAAAAATCTTTCGCACCATTAAGATGAAACGTTTTTTGTATTCCTGTACAATCTCTTTTGGAGAGGAAAATTTGAAATTCTTCTGATTCTAGACCTAACCAAGGATAGGAACTCTTCGTTTCAGGATTAACACTGTCAGCTTTACAGAAAAATAAGGAGGCTCCCCTGAGGCACTTATCGGACTGAAGAGAACGAATGGAATCCTTATTTAAGGAATAAGACGTGGCTGACTTTGCTTCTATGGAGTGAAACAAACAAAGACAAAATAAAGATGAAAAAGCCGCAAATATTTTCATATCAGTTGAGTTAACAATGTGACCTTTTGACATATTGTAAAGATCGAGCGCAACTTTTTTTGGCTCTTCTTAAAATACACTACACTTTGTTTCCCCATACCCGCCTCCACTCACTAGGCGATACCTTCCCTTTGCAACAGTAAATGCTATCACGGAGGCATTTATGATTCAGAAGAATACTCATATCCAACTTATCAATGGAATTTTGATTTTTACCATGGCTTGCGGGCCCTCTTTAAGCTTAAGCCAAAACCTTGATAGTGCGGCTAAATCTATCGATTTAATTATTCCGACTGTACCTGGTGTGAATATGAATGCAGCTAATGCAGCCACAGAATCCGGCGCATCTTTACCCGAGTCTCTTCAACAAATTGCAAATAATCGGGTGCAAGCGATGAATACCGCTCCTGCTTGGGTTAAAGAATTGCGCAGCAAAACCATTTCTGAATATTTTCCAGAAAATCTTGATGATAAAAGTAACGACTGGTCCCAAGGAACTCATGAATTATTAATCGATGCACAAAGACTCCATGAGTATTTTGAACTCAGTGATAAATCTGGACTGTATAAGAATTTCATCGAGAAAAAATTAAAACCTTTCATAAAACAAATCGACGCGAAAAAATTATCTTCGGCAATGCGGAACAAAAAAATCACTCGACCCATTGGGGAATGGACTGTAGAGACCTTGGTGATCACAGAACAAGTCGCTTATTTGGGACGCTATCCAAATTTTGTTAAAAATACTTTGGGCCTTATAACAGGACCTCATTTGCGAGGAGCTTCAGCTATTGCCGGGGTTATTGTTCTTGGTGCCGTTGGTGCAGTTACGGCTAACCATTTTAATATCTCGCCAGGTTGGACAATTGCTTTGATCGTGGGCGCCCTTGGTGGCGCTTTTCAGGCGGGTCCACTGGCCGCGATTCTAAATTCCGCCACTGGTTGGTTCATTCAACCCACTACCGAATTTATTCGCCTTATTTCTGCGCGCTATACCGGCCCCTGGGAACAGAAAATTAATCATTTTTATGATAAATTAAAACCTCGGTCTTCAAATACTCAAGATGCCGTTCGGAATGAAACTCCGAATATTCCGACTGAAGAAAAGGATGGAATGGACTTCGCTGGGATGTCTCAGGATGAACAAAAAGAAAACTGGAATAAAAATTTAAGAATGTGGATAGCCGTTGCCAAAACTTTCGGACAATTGCTTCGCGATACGCATCACGCAGGCCGAGTGTTAATGATGATCTCGTGGTCAGACGAACAATTGACCACGACCTTAGTTGAAACGATGGATACAAAACTACTGAATCTATCAATCAACGCCGAAACATTGCTGAGTCCTTATAAAACGGCGATTCTTGTTAACCCTAATCTTAATCACGAAGAAAAAATAAAAGCACTGGCAAAGTTTGAATTTAATTTCGATTTATACCAGCAACTTCATGAAGACAAATGGATGAATTTAGATCACGACAAAAATACTCTGAAGGAAGTAGACAACAGGATCGCCGCAATTCAAAATGAATTACTCATGGCTGGCGTCACTCAACAAGATGTTTCGCGGTTAGCAGCGATACAAACCCAGCGTGCAAAAGCGGTGTCGACGATTATTACTGCTTTGACCTTAAACGAAATTCGCTCGTTCAACGTCGCCGAGGCCAATCGCAATCTCGAAGGGGAAGCGCGACAAGCTCAGCGTGTTATTCGCAACGGGTTTCATTTGCAAGATTATGTTAATCAGTATCGTGAGCATGTTCAGCGATTAATGGAGCAAATGGGTTACAAGAACTCGCGCAAACCATTTCCCAGAGCTGCGACAACGATAATGAGTTGCGAAAGAGTTTTTTAATAAAGCGTACACATACAAGCGCCTTCGTCTGAAAAAAATACTGTCTATTTTTCTGACAGCAGCCTTTTTACCCCATTTCACGTATAACTTCAAAAGCGGGGGCTTGTGTCACTTAATAAAATTACAACTGTCATTTTATCTTTAACCATTGCGGTGCAAGCGCCTCATCCATATGCCCTCGCCGTGGATAGCTCAAAGAGTAAAATTCCAACAAGTCCGACTGATGAACACCCGCCTTGGCTTGAGGATCTTCGTGATCGTTTTGGATTTGTAGCCAACGGTTTAAAATTACTTAAGAACATTACTGATATCGATGCGGCCGTAGGGAAAAATCCATGGACTCTTCGACCAGACACTTTAGCGTCAATTCAATTTTTGCCATTGAAAATCCGGCTTGGTCTGGCGCAATTTATAACTACCAACATAGGGCGTATGCTGGTTGATGACCAAGACTCCACCGCGTTTGATCGTGCTGGTCCTCCTACACAATTTTATTCGGATGTAAATCTCTCAGTAGACTTTACGTTGACTGACGAAATGAGTCGAGAATTATTAAGAACAGCTCTTATTAATCAGCTCAAAAAAGTATTAACAAATGAACAAATTGTCGACCTGAGTGTTTTTTTGCTTTCTAAGGCCTCATTTTTTCCGCGAGAAAATGATTGGGACGCCTGGAATAAAATCAAACAACAAATTGTTTATTACGATATTTATCTCATACTTGTTTATATTCTAGCAACACTGGCTATTGATAAAACTCAAATTGTAGCCTCGGGATATTTATTTAAAGTTAAAGGTGATACTTTTCGGGTCGGTTGGTACGGTGGTTTAAAAAATTTTGGAATTCATCTTAAACGCCCAGAATTTAAAGCTGGGTTTAAGATCAAAAGTGAAACTCTTGAAACTAACCTCGGCGTTACCAAGCGTTTAAGTCCCGAAGAAAGGACAGCCTTTGAGGCAAAAATCATATTAAGAATTCTATCGGAATTCTTGAAACCAAGAGGCTGGGGCTCTGAAGCTTCTTTTAATGGAACTTATTTTTTTTCAGATCAATCAAATCCCGGCAATGAAGGTCGAACCTTTATCGGTTTTAGCTCTACAATTAATAGTGAAAAACTAAGAGAAAATGGCTCTTTAACTCTGGCATTACAAAATTCAGCTAGCGTGGATACGGCAGGACATCCAAGTGCAGCGACGACTGCAATATTAACAGATGAAAAATATGGTTTTCAAGCTTCAGCAAATTTTAGTATTGGGCAAGAAGGTCGGGACAATCGAACTCACTTAAATACTCGTGTTGGACTCATTGGATCCTATCAATGGGAGGGTGGCGCAAAACATTTGAAGTATTCCATAACTGCCGATGCCAATACAATTCGTTCTTTGATGCAAAATATTGCTCGTCTTAAGGCTGAAGAAAAAACCTCATTCACGGACGCGAATCTAGCCATGCATAGGCATTCCTTAAAGAGGTCTGTTGCCTCTTACATTGAAGGCATAAAGCGGATGAAAGAAATACTCCCACCAACCAAGAGATATTTTCTTTTAACTGATCACGAATTTGCTCATGCTTTGGTCGAATCCGAAAAAGAAATTACAGTAGATCAGCAAACTCAAGAACGCACTCAACTGATGATGGAAAGACTGTATTTTCACAATTAGAACGCACCCTAAATTGAAATTTCTGAGGTGATTACTTGCTGCTCACACTCATTCGATCAAATAAACTATACACACAAGGAACCACAAACAGAGTCAGCACTGTCGAGACAATCACTCCTCCGATCACCGCTAACGCCATCGGAATTCTGCTTTCAGCCCCGGGGCCGATGGCCAATGCGGGAGGAATCGCTCCGACAACAGTTGCAATCGAAGTCATTAGGATCGGTCGCAAGCGAATAGGACAAGCTTCGATTAAGGCCTGTTCTGTGCTGAGTCCTTTTTCTTTCACATGATTAGTAAATTCAACAAGTAGAATTGAATTTTTTTTCACGATTCCCATCAGAAGAATCAAACCAATCATGCTGTAAATATTTAAAGTTTGTCCACCAAGATAAAGCGCAATAAAAGCACCTGAAACACTGAACGGAAGAGCGATTAAGATTGTGATCGGATGAATGAAACTATTAAATTGCGACGCCAAAACCATATACGAAACAAGTATTCCCAGCATTAACGCAAAGATAAGACTTGAAAATGAATCTTCAAATGTTTTAGCGCTACCACTGATCGTTGCATAATAACCCATAGGTAAAACTTCGCTTGCGATTTTTTTAACTGCAACAATGGCTTCGCCCTGTGAGCTTGAGGGGGAAATATTCGCTCTGACTGTCAGCGCACGCTGCCGACCTTCTCGAGTAATCGTTTGCAAACTTGGTTTTTGATCTAAGCGGATCACATTCGAAAGTGGAATCAGCTCTCCCCTATTATTTCTGACATGCAAGCCTTTAATCGTATCTACGGAAGTACGTCCACTCGCTGGCAATCCCACTCGCACATCATAACGACGAGCATTGTTGGTGTACTTTCCTGCAATAGCCCCCGCCATCATCACATTTACGGTCTGCGAAATTTCTGATACATCGACACCATACTGCCGAGCTTTCACTCGGTCGGGAATCACTTGAACCTCGGGCATTCCATCTTGATAATTCGTATCCACGTCGGTCATTGTTCCCGAGCTTTCCATAGCTTCAGTCATTTTTTTTCCATATTCGACAAGCTTGGCCCAATCTGCTCCTTGGATTGTGAAAGACACTGGCGAGCTGCGCCTTCCTCCTAATATTGAAAGCGATGGATCCGAAACCACAACTCGAGCCCCTTTAATTTTTTTAAGGTCATTGCGAAATTGAACGGCTAGTTTTTGTACATTTAGTTTTCTTTGTCCGGGTGGCTTCAAGGTTAATGAAATATTTCCCGTATTCACTTGGCCACCGCCGATAAAACTAAAATAACTTTCAACTTCTGAGCGCGAAGATACATAATTTTCGATTTCCTGAATCTTCGCATTGGTAAATTCTAACGAAGAACCCACTGGTGTTTGAATGCGAAGATTGAGTCGGCTTTGATCTTCTGCCGGGATAAATTCTTTTTTAATTAGCGTCCCAATAAAAAATGTCGCCGCAAAAAATAAAGTTGCACTAAAAATTGTTAAGACTGGTCGCTTGAGAGTGTAAGGAATCATCTTTCGGTATAAATCGGCGGCTTTGTCGAATCCATTTTCGATAGTTCGGCCAAGCAAAGAAGTTCGCGGCTCAACGCTAAGAAAACGCGAACATCGCATTGGCGTTAAGGTTAAAGCTTCAAGTAATGAAATCGCCACCGCGACAGAAAGCGTAACACCAAACTGGACAAAATATTTTCCGACAACACCACTCATGAAAGCGACGGGAAGAAAAATCGCGATGATAGCGATGGTGGCAGCCAACGCCGCAAGAGTAATTTCTTTTGAACCATCCAGCGCGGCTTGTAATTTTGTTTTTCCTTTTTCTTTGTGGCGAACAATATTTTCGAGCACCATGATGGCATCATCCACCACGATCCCGATTGCCAAAGAAAGTCCAAGAAGAGTAAAAGTATTTAAGGTGTAGTTCAAAGCATAGAGAACGATAAAACAACCCACCACCGATGTTGGAATGGCTAACACAACATTGATTGTTGCCGACCACGAACCCAGAAAAATCCAACAGATAAGCGCAGTCAGCAGAGCTGAAAAAATCAGCGTAAAAATGAGCTCGCCCACAGATTCTTCAATAAACTGAGTAGCATCAAAACGAACGCCGAGCTCAACTCCATTCGGAAGTTGAGTTGCGACTTGCTTCATCCGCTCTTTCACCGCATGAGCAACTTGGACTGCGTTTGATCCAGGTTGCTTTTTAATTCCAATCCCCACCGCTGTTTTTCCATTCGCACGACTGATACTTCGCACATCAGCCGTTCCATCTTCAACGTCGGCCACGGCTTTTAAGGACACTGGATGATAATTAATTGAACCTGCCCGGCGAGTAATGGTGATATTTTCAAAGTCTGCAACGGTCGGCGCTTCGCCAAGAGTTCGAATATTTAATTCTTGATCACTACCTTCAACTCGTCCACCCGGTTGTTCGGAATGTTCTCGCTGAATCGCGCCGATAACATCTGAAGCCGTCAATTCCTTCTGATTGAGTTTATCTGCGGAAAGCCAGACTCGCAGATTTGGCTCAACAAAACCCGTAAGCGTGATTTCTCCGACCCCAGAAATGGTGGAAAAACGATCTTGAATTTGGTTCTGAACAAGTGACATTAAATCGCGACGTGACATGCTTTCCGCAGACACACTTAACCAAAGAATTGGATCGTCTTCCGAATTCGACTTGCTGACGGTGGGAGGATCCATGTCGGGTGGCAATTTTCTTTGCACGCGACTGAGCGCACTCTGAATTTCCTGAACGGCAATATTAATATTTTTATCTAAACCGAACTCAACCGTAATATTTGCCGAACCATTTTTAGAAGAAGATGAAATGTTATCAATACCGGGAATTGAGGTAAGAGCTCCTTCAATAACATCAACCACCGTGAGTTCCATAACTTCCGGAGCAGCCCCCTCTAACGAGACATTAATACTGACTGTCGGAAATCCGCATCAGGAAGCTGACTGACTCCCATGCGACTAAAACCAATTGCG
>ERZ1292625.104-Hain-H41-01um-R1-104-length-139562-cov-13_pt4 | contig 27290 bp, 25 predicted proteins | sample MGYA00564400_ERZ1292625 | MGnify/ENA primary metagenome ERZ1292625 (study PRJEB36523, sample SAMEA6512639) | groundwater metagenome | collected 2019-01-08 | study: AquaDiva: Metagenomics assemblies of 32 groundwater samples | reverse complement strand
GTGCACCTCAGTTCGTCGTCGGATCTTCCACCAATACCAACTTTATCGTTGCCAATTCAGGCAATGTGGGAGTGGGTACCTCCTCTCCATATGCGAAGTTCTCTATCAGCGCTAACAATGGAGAGACCAATCAACATCTCTTCGTCATCTCCTCTTCGACAAGCGCGACGACTACCACCTTCGCGCGCATCGACAACGCCGGCATCTTCTCCTACGGCGAGGGTATCGGCGCGCCGAGCGGGATCTTCACCGTAGACGCTCAAACGGGCTCGACCACCATCGCCAATCTCTCAATAGGGAACTTGAGCTTCGACACCAATGCCGGCGTTGTCTCACTCTCCGACATCCCCGTTGACTCCACTCTTTCTGTGGGGACTATCCAGTCTCAGAGCATCAATCTTGGTGGCGATCCTGTACTTACCGTGTACGGCGTAGCTAACGGATCAAGTGGGGTAGGGACCACCTCGGTAGGTATCGGTACCACCACTCCGTTTGCCAAGCTCGCGCTTCACGCCAACTACGGAGAGATCAACCCCTACCTCTTCGCCATCGGATCTTCTTCTCCCTCTGCGACCACGACACTCTTTATGGTCACCAACACTGGCAAGGTCGGCATCGGCACCACCAGCCCATACGCCGCTCTCTCGGTCGTCGGCCAGACCGTCTCTGCATACTTCACCGCTACCACAACCACCGCCTCTACCTTCCCCTATGCTTCCACCACCGCACTCACCGTGAGCGGCACCGCCTCCACGACTAACCTCATAGTTTCTTCAGCAGGCGGTACACCGGGCTGTGCCACCTTCGCCGCAGACGGTACGATCTCCAACACCGGAAGTGCTTGTGGAGGCGGTGGAGCATTCCCCTTCGACCCACTCACCAACTACGCAGTCAACACCTCCGCCACCACCACAGCTCTCTGGGCACAAGCCGGCCTCTTCGCCTCCTCCTCTTCTGCATACCCGACCCTCGCCGTTGCACAGGCCGGTGCAGGCCCAGCCGCCACCTTCATGGGTGGGAACGTGGGTATCGGCACCTCGACACCGCAGTGGCCACTGACGGTCGTTGCTGCGGCTACCTCACAACTGAACCTCGGTGATGGTACCAACACATATTCGTGGAGCTTCCGTTCAATTAATGGCAGTTTTTACCTCGCGACCTCATCGCCAACCACCTTTGCAACCTCTTCAATACCAGCAGTCACCATCGTAAGTGGTGGTGTCTCTGGTTTAGTGGGTATCGGCACCAGCTCTCCGTGGGGTAAGTTCTCGGTCGAGATGGGACCGACAAACCCCGCCTTCGTGGTGTCGAACTTCGGGAGCTCAACTCCATCGCTCTTTGTAGGAGGAGTGAATAATAACGGTAACGTCGGTATCGGGACTACCTCGCCGTACGCAAAACTCTCGATCGGGGGGACTCCGGGTATAAGCGCCGAGCAACTTCTCGATGTTGCGAGCTCGAGCGGAGCGACGATATTCCATATCAATTCAGGAGGGAATTCAGGATTCGGCACCACTACCCCGTGGGCGCAACTCTCTGTTAACCCAACGGCGCTGTTAGGATCTGCGCCTGCCTTTGCCATTGGCTCCTCGACCCAGACCCTCTTCTCGATCACGCCGAGTAACGGTACGGGCGCAATCTTCAACTACGGCGCACGTGCCACAACCACAGTTGCCGTCAACAGTAGCTATGCGTGGACCGTGGCGACCTCCTCAACAGCGGCACCTCTCATCAGGATCAACTCCTCGACAGGGACCACAACCATCGGGTCTACCTATGGTGGCGACGTGATCATCGGCGACACGGGTGTCTCACCCAACCTTGTCTTTGCCAACAGTGCGACCATCAAGGGTGACAACGGCGGCAAGACGCTCACCATCGGCGCCGGCTCCGACCTCGTGAACCTAGCGGTCAACACGGGCTTCGGCTCATCGACACCGTGGAAGACGCTCTCGGTGGTCGGCTCGATCGCCTTCAACATCGCTTCATCAACCGCCGCCACCACCACCTCCTCGGCTAACCTGTGTGTCAACACCAACACTTGGGAGGTGACGAGGTCAGGTATCTTTGTCGGCTGTATCGGCTCGTCAGAGCGCTTCAAGCACGACATCAAGCCGCTTGCTGTCGACGCCATCAGCATCATCAAGGGACTTCAGCCAGTGTCGTATGTCTACAACGAGGATCCGACACAGACCACCACATGGGGCTTCATCGCCGAGCAGGCGAATCAGGTCGACAGTCACCTTGCCTTTAGCCAAGACGGGACTATCACCAACATTGTCGACCGCTCATTCTTGGCGGCGATTGTGGGGGCAGAACAGAAAATCCACAACGCCATCGATGTTTCTAATGCGTCGTCCTCGACTCCCGCCATCACGATCGATTCTTCAGGTGCCGTAGCGATCGGCACTCCTCCCACGTCGCCCTTTGGAGCCAAGCTCTTCGTCTCTGGAGGCGTGTATGCCGAAGAGTATCTCGTTGACTCTGGCGCGGTCGTTCCCTTCACCTTCGGGACGACAACGTTCGTCGCAGAGCTCCCGAACGAGGTCCTCACTGCCACCTCAAGCGTCGACCTCTACAAGCTCGCGACCTACAACCTCTCGGCGGTGACGGCGCTCGCCGAGGTGATCAAGGCTCAGGATATCCGCCTCACCGCTCTTGAAGAGCGCGTGAACGCGCTCGAGAGCGGGGCAGTAGCGATCGGCACCACGACGCCCTTCTCGACCTCTTCGCTCGCAAGCGCGTTCAATGCGGTGGGTGCCTTTATCGGCAAGGGCTTTGCCCAGTTCGGCACATTGATTGCAGACCAGTTTGTCGCCGCGACCAACTCCGAGGGGACCTCGTCCGCGGGCACCGTGACGATCCTTGCCGGCAATACCGTGGCGCAGGTGAATAACAGCTACGTCCTCCCCACGAGCAAAATATTTGTCACGCTCACTGCCTCGACCACGGGCTCGTGGTACTTGAGCGACAAGAAGGCAGGCTCCTTCAAGCTGGTGCTCTCCGCGCCACAAGAGAGCGACGTCACCTTTGACTACTTCATCGTCCAGTCTCTCGGGCAGGTCGCGACCTCGACCCCCGAGGCGGGAAGTGTCTCGCAGTCACCTGGTCCAGATATCGTGGCGCCCACCATAACGCTCCTCGGTGATAATCCGCTCCGCTTTGAGGTGGGCGACACCTTTACCGACCCGGGCGTATCGGTGGTCGACGCGGGAGACGCGAATGTTGCGGTGATAACCTTTATCAACGGGATCCAAGAAGAGGTGAATAGCACGACGATTGATACGGGAAGCCCGACGACGTATATCATCACCTACTCGGCGACCGACACCGCAGGGAACAATTCAACCGCGACCCGCAGCGTGATAGTAGGGAACCCTGACGGCGCCGGCGCTCTCCCGCCGCCGCCCATCGGGCCCAGTGATATCACCGCGCCGACCGTCACCCTTACTGGTGCCGCCGCGCTTGAGCTTACCGTCGGGGACACCTTTACCGACCCGGGCGCCACCGCCACCGACGACGTCGATGGTGACCTCACGAGCGCTGTCGTGGTGACGGGTACGGTCGACCCAAGCGTGGCGGGCACCTACACGCTCACCTACACCGCGACTGACGCAGCAGGGAACACGGGGTCAGTGTCCCGCCTCGTGACGGTCATCGCTTCGTAATGTTATGAAAAAGACTCTCACCGCGCTCTCGCTCGCCAGCCTTGTCCTCGGTCTCTCTCCGGTGTTGGCGTTCGCGGCAAACATTGGCACCTCCAACACCGCCACCAGCACAACGAGCGGCCTCAACTCCGGCCTCGTCGGCTACTGGACCCTTGACGGCAAAGACGTCAACTGGGCGACCGGAGTCGTCACCGGCCGCTCGGGGGCCGGCGAAACCGGCTCCCTCATCTCGATGAGCACCACCACCACGCCAGCGGTGGGGAAGATCGGGCAAGCTTTTAATTTTGACGGAGCCGATGATTATGTGAACCTGCAAAATTTTGGGGTGACAGGAGCGTCTGCGCGCACTGTTTCTTTGTGGATTAAGTCAAGAAATGTCACAACCCCAGCTCAAGTAGCATTTGCATACGGCACAAATCTCTCACTTCAAGATTTTGCTATACGAGTGCCAAACACAGTTGCTGGCGAGGTGTACGTTCGCGTGAGTGGCCGAGACTGGTTTACGTCTGGCGGTGCTGTAGGGGCAAATCAATGGACCCATATAGTAGTTTCCTATGATGGAGGAGCAATTGAAACAGTGGGTAGCATCAAAGTGTTTGTTAATGGCGTGCGCATGTCCCTGACGGATACTGGAGCCACAACGGGGACACTCAACACCGGAACAACCTATTTCGTAATAGGTAAGGAATCTATAGCTGGGACAAAGTTTTTCAACGGGTCGATCGACGACGTTCGCGTCTACAACCGCGTCCTCTCCACATCTGAAATCAAGCAAATCTACGCGCAGGGCGGCGGCGCGACTGTCGGGCAAGCGATCACTGCCACCTCGACCGCGGCCGGTCTCGCGAGCGGCCTCGTCGGCTACTGGACGCTCGACGGCAAAGACGTCAACTGGGCGACCGGAAATGTCACCGACCGCTCAGGGAGCGGAAATAGCGGCTCGCTGACTGGTATGAGCACCACCACCACGCCCGTGAGCGGGAAGATCGGCCAAGCACTCAAGTTTGATGGGGTAAATGACTTTGTAAATCTGGGGACCGGCACGCTTGGCATCAGCGCTGGGTCGACCGCCATTACCCTCTCTTCATGGGTCTATGTGCGCAATTTTCAGAGTTATCCAGCCATGATCGGTAAGAGTGTTGCCGGCAGCCCCTTTGGCGGATGGCAGATAAACGCCAATGGCGACTCGGGCAACAAGTTCGGTGGAGGAATGAACATTTCAAACACGTGGACGGCCGTCACTTCCGACGCAACCTATTCCACCAACCGATGGTACCTGGTGACCATGACCTATGACGGAGGCGCTCTCCGCCTTTATGTAAACGGTGTGCTCGCGAAAACGACCGTGGCCGCCGGGACCATTCAATATAAAGACGTCAACTCGTCGGTATATATCGGGAGAAATCCGGCCTCGGACACGCCGGTACAGTATCTCAGTGGCTCTCTTGATGATGTCCGCGTCTACAACCGCACTCTCACCCCCGCCGAGATCAGACTGCTCTATAAGCAGGGTGCCGCGGCGGTGGGGCAGTCGAACACCACCAGTGGCACAACGAGCGGTCTCAACTCCGGCCTCCTCGGCCACTGGACATTTGATGGCAAGAACGTGAACTGGGCCACCGGCTCCACCACGGACGCGTCAGGCAACGGTAACTACGGCTCGCTCACTGGCATGAGCACCACCACCACGCCGGTGGGAGGGAAGGTGGGGCAGGCACTGCGGTTTAACGGGAGTAGCAGTTATGTCCCGCTCCTCCCAAGCTTGGGTGTCACGGCGCAGGGGACCTGGAGCGCGTGGTTTAAGACCACCTCGTCAGGCAACAATGAGATTATCGGAAAGGATATCCTAAGTGGGACCAACTACAATCACCGGGTGGCGGTGATCTCTGGACAAGTCCAGTTTCTTGACAACATCGCTGGAGTGAACAGCTACACGCTCACCTCGGCGGGCACCTACAACGACGGCAAATGGCACTTTATGACCGCGACGTGGGGAGCCGGAGCCAAGCTCTACGTCGATGGGGTGCTGGTAGGATCATCAGTCAGTAATGCCGCCGATAACACCGGCACCTATATTTCGATCGGGAGAAATAACAACGAGAACGCCGGTGCCACGTGGTACTTCAACGGCTCTATTGACGAGGTCCGCACCTACAACCGCATCCTCTCTGCCTCTGAAGTGAGACAGCTCTACTTCTCTGGCCGCTAATCACTTGGAGGTGAAACCTCCAAGTTGTGTTGTGGTAGCATATACCCATATTATGGGGACACGCAAAAACATACTTGCTACTGGCGAGTTTTATCATCTCTACAATAGAGGTGTCGATAAAAGAATCATTTTTAATGACCTAAGTGATACCGAAAGATTTTTTAAAAGTATGGTTGAATTCAATACCGCCGATCCAGTCGGAAGTCTCTATGAAAATTCCTTCCGTCAACTTGGAGGTGAGACCTCCAAGTTGACGGACAAGCTTGTGTCGATTGTTGCCTATTGTCTAAACCCGAATCATTTTCATATGATTGTTGAGCAATTGCGAGACGGTGGTATCAGTGAATTCATGAAGCGGCTTGGCGGAGGGTACACGATGTATTTCAATAATAAATACGAGAGAAGCGGCGCGCTTTTCCAAGGCGTTTTCAAGGATGTACACATTGATTCAAATGAATACCTGCTGCACGTAAGTGCATATGTAAACCTAAATGATCGTGTGCACCAACTTGGAGGTGAGACCTCCAAGTTGGTGCCGAGCAGATCGAGCTGGGGAGAATATGTGGGCGTAACTCCTAAGGGGATATGTGAGAAAGGAATTATTCTCGAGCAGTTCGACACCGTACGTGAGTACGAGACATTTGCACGGTCTTCTCTTGAGGCGATTCTCGACAAAAGGCAAGAGATGCAAGAAGTCGCCAACCTCCTCCTAGAATAGTAACTTAGGCAACTTGGAGGTGAAACCTCCAAGTGGGGAATGGGGAAAGAGAGGGGGTGCGGCGCGCGATACCTATATAATGTATATATGATGAGTCAGAGGAGGTGGCAGCGATACGGGGCCATAGTTCTTATAGGTACCCTCGTGTTCCCCTATCACGCGCTCGCGTATAATAGGATTTATCCTACGGGTGCTTCTTGGACGGTAGTTTCCGATTGGTCGAATGTGAATACTGTTGAGGTAATCGGCGCGGGCGCGGGAGGCATAGACTCAGCAAACGGTGAAGGTGGTGGTGGTGGTGGTGGTGGTGCATATGCCATGGTGCCCAATGTGATGGGGCTATCGGGTTCAGTTACTATCCAGGTTTCAGGACCAACTGCAGAGAGTACTGCTGGTGGCGACACATTCTTCAATCGGCGCTCAGGCGTGTCAACAACCTGCACAGGAACCGGCGATGTGATGAGTGTGTGTGCAAAGGGCGGCGGAGTGGGTATTTCGAGCGCTACGACGGCAACTGGCGGAACAGGCGGCCCTGCTGCCACCAGTGTCGGGTCAACCACCTCGTCGGGGGGCAACGGCGGGGATGGCAACGGAGGGGGGGATTCAGGCGGCGGCGGCGGCGGCGCAGGAGGGCCGTATGGTGCTGGAAAGAATGGTGGTGCTGGCAACAGCGCTACCACCGGTGGTGGTGGTGGTGGTGGTGGTGGTGCGGATGGTGGAGTTTCCACCGGTGGTGTTATCGGAGGCACCACTGGTGGAAATGGTGGTACAGGGCCTTTTGGTGCAGCTGGTGGAACGGGAGGAAATGCAGGTAATGGAAACGATGGCACTCGCGGCTCTGGCGGCGGTGGTTCTGACAACTCGGGCGGCACTGCCCCTCATGGAGGTGATGGCGGTGCTGGAGCAGAGGAATGGATAGCTCCTGAGTACGGCATTCGAGGTTCCGGTGGTGGTGGAGGAGGTGGCAGTAACAGCGACGACGGGGGACCAGGTGGTCTTTATGGCGGCGGCGGCGGCGCAGGGGAGACAAATGGTGGCACTGGGGGTACTGGACTTATTGTGCTCACCTACATCCCCGACGTGCCCACCACCGCGCGCGGGATACGCTTCTTGGGCAATGTCAGACTGCTTGGGGGAGTGCGCCTTCTTCTCGATGATGTCGGGTATCTCTTTAGTTCAGTATGGGGGTAGTAGTAAGGTGGATTCTCGTGGGCGTACTTCTTATCGCTGGTGCGGTTTCTCTCACTCTTTTCTATCGTCCGCAACCGCCACAACCCCGAGCAATCGAGCCAAATGGCACGCCGCCCCTCTTCACCTCACCGGTGATTGACGGGATGAAGATATACAAGAGCCCGCTCCTGCGCTTTGAGATCACCTACCCCGAGGAGCTCGGGGTAAAGGAGTACGGTAAGGCCGACACGAGCACGATAGTATTTGAAGATGCTACGGGGGACCGAGGATTTCAAGTGTTCGTCGTCCCCTACGAGGGTGAGACGGTGAGCGAGAAGCGTTTCAAGATGGATGTGCCCTCGGGGGTGATGCAGGAGCCAATCCAGGTACTCATCGACGGCGTTACCGCCACTGCGTTCTGGAGCACCAACACCCTCTTCGGCGAGACGCGGGAAGTGTGGTTTATCCGGGGTGGATTTCTCTACGAGATCACCACGTTTAAAGATCTTGACCCTTGGCTCGCCGAAATCATGAAGAGCTGGAAGTTTCTCTAACCCCACTTGGAGGTGAAACCTCCAAGTGGGGAAAAGGGAAGGAGGATGTGAGGGTGGTATACTGGCGGTAGTGTTTGAATAATTAACTTACTATTGTATGGCAATTCGTGTTGCGATTAACGGATTTGGGCGGATCGGGAGGGCGTTTGTGCGCCGTTCGTATGGACGCGATATCGAGATTGTTGCGGTAAATGATCTCGGGTCGCTTGAAAATCTCGCGTATTTACTGAAGTATGACACGGTTTATCGGCGCGCACCTTTTTCTGTCGAGGTGAGGGACGGTGCGTTGATAATCGACGGCAAGAGCGTACGTTTCTGTTCTGAAAAAGACCCGGCGAATCTCCCGTGGAAGGAGCTCAATGTAGATGTAGTGGTCGAGTCGACAGGGTTCTTCACGGAATATGAGAAGGCACAAGCACATATCACGGCAGGTGCGCGGCGCGTGGTGATCACCGCACCGGTTAAAGGGGAATCGACCATGGGCAGAACGGTCTTGGTGGGGGTCAATGAAGCAGATCTCGCCACCTGTCAGGTGAGTAGCAATGCCTCCTGCACCACCAACTCGGTGAGTCCGGTGATTGCGATTCTCGACGCGACGATCGGAATTGAGAAGGCACTCCTTTCGACCACCCACGCCTACACCGCGAGCCAATCGCTCGTCGATGGCCCCTCAAAGAAAGATATGAAAGAGGGCAGGGCTGCTGCACAGAACATCGTCCCGACCTCCACAGGCGCTGCGATCGCGGTCACTCAAGCCTACACATCGCTTCAAGACAAGTTTGACGGTATCTCGCTTCGGGTACCCGTGTCAGCCGGATCGATCGCCGACATCACGTTTATCGCAAAGCGACCGACGAGCGCTGACGAGATAAATGAAGTACTGCGTGCCGCAGCACGTGAGCCGCGCTGGGAGGGTATCTTCAAAACGACCGACGACGAGCTTGTTTCAAGCGACATTGTGGGTGAGCCGTACGCCTCGATCGCTGATCTCGGGATGACCCGAGTTGTTGATGGTACTCTCGTGAAGGTGCTTGCCTGGTATGACAACGAGATGGGCTACACCGAGAGCTTGGTGCGCCACGTGCGGAGCGCAGCCCATGCCTAAAATCTATTTTGCCGCCGATCACGCTGGCTTCACGCTTAAAAACGCGCTCATTGAGCACGTGCGCACGCGTGGCTACGATGTCGAGGATCTTGGGGCATTTGAACTCAATCCAGAAGATGACTACCCGGTGTTTATTACCCCGCTTGCGATGCGCGTGGCTGTCGAGCCGCTCTCTCGCGGGATTATCATCGGTGGGAGTGGGCAGGGCGAGGCCATGTGTGCCAACCGGACAGAAGGTGTCCGTGCAGCGGTCTTTTATGGCCCAATGCGGGTGACTGCGGCGCTCGATATCGAGGGCGGCCATTCTGAAGACGGGTATGACTCTGTGCGGCTCCCGCGACGCCACAACGACGCAAATGTTCTTTCGATTGGGGCTCGCTTTGTCTCGGGTGATGAGGCCGACGAAGCAGTGCGTGTTTTTCTTGAGACGCCGTTTTCAAAAGGTCCGCGTCATATCCGTCGCATCGCACTGTATTAACTATGAGCCTCGTGGTTCCGGCGGTACTCCCCACGAGTGAACAGGCGTTCGACGACGCACTCACCCTCTTTACTACTCTGCCACACATTACCCGCATCCAGATTGATGTGGTGGATGGTCGTTTCGCCTCACCCCCGTCGTGGCCATACACGGCCCCGCACGAGCTTCGGCGTCGCGTTGACGCAGGGCAGCACCTCCCTCATCTTGAGCGACTTGAGTACGAGATTGATCTCATGTGTGTTGATGCGGAAACAGCTGCAGCGAGCTGGCTCGCGCTCGGTGCCGCTCGCCTCACACTCCACGCCGAGAGCGTGGGCTCGATCACGCACCTCATTGCTTCGATGAAGAAACGGTACGGACACATCGTATCGCTTGGTCTTGCGATCAACACTGAAAGCTCCCTCACGCTTATTGAGCCAATCCTTCCTGATGTGTCCTATGTGCAAGTTATGGGCATTGCCCGGATTGGGCGTCAAGGACAACCCTTTGATCCACGGGTACTCGAGAAGATTCGCGTGCTCCATGACCGTCATTCGGAACTTGCGATTCAAGTTGACGGCGGCGTCTCACTCGAGAATGCGCCGAAACTCATTGCGCTCGGGGTTACAAATCTGGTCGTCGGTTCAGCTCTTTTACGCGCCAGCGATCCGGGTGCGGTTGTGGAATCATTTGAAGCGTTCGAGGGCCGTCATGGGATGTGAGTGCGGTATACTACACTCATGGCTCTTACTAGCGAGACCGTTACCGTACTTGAAGAGAAGGCAGAGGCGATCCGTGAGACGCTGATACAGATGCTCGTTGCCGCAGGGAGTGGACACACGGCGGGCCCTCTGGGTATGGCGGATATCTTTGCTGCTTTTTATTTTCATATTCTCACACACGACCCCGCAAAGCCGAACTGGGAAGGGCGAGACCGACTGATCCTTTCAAACGGACATATCTGTCCGGTGCGATACGCCGCGATGGCGCATGCGGGATACTTTTCGGTTGAGGAGTGTCTCACACTGCGCAAGTTTGGCAGCCGGCTCCAAGGACATCCGGAGCGCATGCGGCTCCCTAGCCTTGAGACCACGTCGGGCCCCTTGGGTGAAGGACTCTCGCAAGCAGCAGGAATGGCGTATGCGTTACGGATGGATGATAAGCCCAACCGCATCTACTGTGTGATGAGTGACGGCGAACAGGAAGAAGGGAATACCTGGGAGGCAGTGCTCTTTGCGGGTAAATACCGCTTGAGCAATCTCACTGCGGTGATGGATCGCAACAATATTCAAATTGATGGGATGACTGAAGAGGTCATGCCGCTGGAGCCTCTTGCAGATAAGTATCGCGCGTTTAACTGGCATGTGCTCGAGGTAAACGGACATGACATGAGCGCGTTCATCGCGGCGACTGAAGAGGCAAAAGCAATTTATGAAAAGCCGACGATCATCATTGCGCACACCATACCGGGCAAGGGCGTTCCGGAGATTGAGTTTGACTACCACTGGCACGGGAAGCCACCGACCAAAGAAGAAGGGAAGCGATTTTTGAAAGAAATTCGTTCGATGAAAGGGCGAGTCCCTCACGAATATGCTTAATACCCACGCACGTCTCTCCTCAAAGGTTTTTTCTGACGACATTCCGCGTGCGGCAACGCGCGACGGCTTTGGCACAGGCGTCGTTGAGGCAGGGAAGGCAGATGCGCAGGTGGTGGTGCTCTGCGCTGATCTCAAGGAGTCCACACGAGCAGAAGTGTTCGAGCATGAATTTCCAGATCGGTTTATTGAGGTGGGTGTGGCAGAGCAGAATATGGCTGCGCTCGCTGCGGGGATGGCGGCAGCCGGGAAGATCCCCTTTATTACAAGCTACGCCGTGTTTAACCCGGGGCGTAACTATGAACAAATCCGCACGACGATCGCTCTCAACCAGGTGAAGGTGATCGTTTGTGGGATGCATGCGGGTGTCTCGGTTGGCCCCGATGGCGCAACGCACCAAATGCTTGAGGACATTGGACTTATGCGGATGCTCCCGCATATGACGGTGATCGCTCCGGGAGATGCAGAGGAGGCGGAGAAGGCCGTGCGCGCGGCAGCCGCGAGCACGGGGCCCGTGTACCTCCGATTTGGACGCGCCCCGACTCCCCTGTTTACAACTCCCGCGACCCCGTTCCACATCGGCAAGGCACTGCTCCTCTTTTCTCTCAAGAATCCCCAGATCGCGATTTTCTCCACGGGCGCGCAGAGCTACACGGCGCTCCTCGCGGCCCGCGCTCTCGCGGAGGAGGGCATCGCGGTCACGGTACACCACGTGCCCACGATTAAGCCGCTTGACGCACCCGCGCTTCTCGCCGCCGCGAAGAGCGCGGGCCGCGTGATTACCCTCGAGGAGCATCAAGCGGCCGGAGGCTTTGGGAGCGCGGTGGCGGAGCTCCTCTCTACGCACCACCCGGTCCCGATCTTACGACTGGGCGTTGCAGACCAGTTTGGTCAGTCGGGTACACCCGAGGAGCTTCTCGCACACTACGGACTCGATGTGCCGAGCGTCGTGCGTGCGGCGCATGCGCTTGTGCGCGCCGCCTGATTTTCATGAACAAACACGAAATCAATCCATACCTTGCGTCACTTATCGTGACGGTCGTCGGTGCCGGCGCGGCGATGATGATTATTAAAGTTGCGTACGCAAACGTGTACGAGATTATATACGTCAATAACGCGGCAGCGTATCACGCTGCATTCCCACCACGATAGGAGAAGATCGACACCTTTTTCCACCCGGTCGCGTCACTGTTCGAGCGTCGTTACACAGTACTCTCTTGGTGCGTCGGCACTATAGCGCTCCAGCTCCTCGCGAGTGAGAAGCCCCTTCTGTGCGCCAATCTGCTGGACGACCGACATTGCGTTGATGGGGCCCCAGAGAAGAGCCTCGGAGAGTGACTTACCGAGCGCGAGCGCGACCACAAAGGTTGAGGTTGTCGCGTCGCCAGCGCCAGTGCGATCAATGGGCGGTCGCGCATCAGGGTACATAGGGACCGTAAGGATCTCACTGCCGTCAGACGCGTAGGCGCCGTTCGGCCCGTCGGTTAGGAGGACGATCTTTGGTCCTAGCTCATGCAGTGCGTGGATGAGTGCAGGCACGGACTGTTCAGTAAGTCCGAGAATCCGTTCCGCCTCCTCCTTGTTACAAGCAAAAACTTCAGTGTGGCTGTAGAGGGTTGCGAGCCGTTCTTTACCCATCTTCATCTGGAACGTTCCGGGCTGGAAGGCGAGTTTTGTGTCTGGATGAAGCGAGAGCCAGGCAACCAGGTTGTCGTGGAAGCTCTCTGCTCCCTCGCCGACAGAAGAGAGGTATATCCACCGGGGTGCTTCAAAGTTGTCTGGGATGAGGTACGGGTAGGTCTCATGACGAATAAGGATCGTGCGTTCTGCCTCGTACCAGAGGACGTAGTGATGATTGGTGGGGACGCCATCGTTTACCGTGACGTACCGTGTGTCGACACCCTCTTTGGTGAATGTGGCGAGTGTCTCTTCGCCGAATCGGTCGTTACCCACATTGGAGACAAATGCGCTCGTGAGCCCCAGCCGCGCGGCTGCGACAGCCGCGTTGGCGGCATTCCCGACCGCGGGAACAAGAACAGAAAAATCGTAGGGGATTTTGTCACCCCAGCGCATGGTGATCGTGCAGTCCTCCTCGTTCAAAGCGCAGTGCACCTGCGCTTCCTTGAGCTTAATAAATTCGTCGACGGCGGTATCGCCAATTGCCACAAAGTCCATATATCAGGCAATAATACCATGTCCCCCGTGCTAAAATCGAGATATGACTGATCTCATCGCACACGCTCGCTCGCTCGTCATTTCCGGCAAGGGCATCCTTGCTGCAGACGAGAGCGTGACGAGCGCGACCAAGCGTCTCGCCTCGTATGGTATCGCGGGCGGGCCCGAGATGCGTCGACAATTCCGCGATCTCTTTCTTGGCATGCCCGGCGTAGAGGAATATCTCTCGGGAGTGATCCTCTTTTCAGAAACGCTTACGGAGAAGGGTAATGACGGAACACTTTTCCCTGCATCACTCTCAGCGCGCGGGATTGCACCCGGAGTCAAAGTCGATCTCGGTATCGAGCCTATGCAGGAGGGCTCTCCAGAGGTCATCACACAGGGACTTCTCGACCTTCAGGAACGCCTCGCAACCTACAAAGAGCAAGGGGCGGTCTTTACTAAATGGCGCGCGGTGATCCGTATCGATGGCGATGAGCTTCCCAGTACGATGGCGATCCACGAAAATGCCAAGCGCCTCGCCCAATATGCAAAAGAGGTTCAGAGTGCAGGACTCGTGCCGATCCTCGAGCCAGAAGTTCTGCTTGAAGGGAAGCATAGTCGTCAGCGTTCACGGGCGGTGCTGATTGAAACGCTCGGGACACTTTTTTCAGTGATAGAAGAGTTTTCCGTTGATCGTGCGGGAATTATTCTCAAGACGGCGATGGCGCTCTCTGGGAGTGAGACGGGTAAGACTGATACGCCAGAAGAAGTTGCAGAAGATACGATTGCGGCACTTCTTGAGACCGTGCCACGTCAGATCGCCGGGATAGTTTTCCTCTCGGGTGGTCAGACCCCTGATCAGGCGACAGAGAACCTTGCGGCGATGGTGAAGGAAGCTCGCACCCAAGGTGCCCCGTGGCCCATCACCTTCTCCTACGCACGCGCGCTCCAAGAGGAAGCACTTGCCGTTTGGAAAGGGAAAGAGGAGAACGTCGAGGCCGCCCGAGCCGCATTTAAGGCTCGCCTCCAGAAAGTCTCCGCCGCCCTTAAATAACCCGCGACAAGAAGTGTCTGTTCGTTATTTCATACGACCGTGTGCCATACCGAACATGGTGAAAGACTCATGGTAAAAAGGTTGGCCCCATCCGGGTTTCGGGTGGGGCCAACATGTGTTCCAGAACCGTCAAAGAAGCTTTCTGTCGCACTTTCGCCACATGACGGCGTCTATTGAGAACACAAGTTCATCAACGTAACGCCCTAGTCGGAAGTGTCGTTTACGAAGCACTGCCTCAAGGCCATACCCACTCTTCTCGAAGAGACGACGACTACGAATGTTTGTCGAGAGAACATTCGCATAGATCTTACGGAGATTCAGAACGTTAAAAACGTATCCAAGAAGAAGGGACTCGGCCTCTGCGGCGTATCCTCTGCCCCAACAACTGGTTTCTCCAATCGTGATGCCGGTCGTAGCGACGCGGCTCACCTGATCTATGCTGTGGATACCTAATGCACCAATCGGACGATCTGCGTCAGGAGTCTCGCCCTTCAGTACGATCGTAAGCATGACAAGATCGCTCTTCTGCTCAAGACTCCGGACCCAGTCACTCTCGTCCTTCTCGGCCACCGGGTGGCGTGCGGGCGAAAACGAGGTTACCTCGGGGTCGTTGAACCATCGAACAAACAGGGGTACATCGGACTTGCATTCAGGTCGTAGATACAACCGCTCGCCGTTAAGGAAGACAACTCGTTCACTACGAGCCTGTGTGGTAGAAGTTTGCACAAACTGCTCCTTGTGGGTTGAAGAATCGGTGGAAGAAGAGGTACTTTCCCAGTACTGCACTCTATACTGTTTTATAGAAATAGCAAGGAACGCATTGCACATCTTTTAAGATGATGATATGATGCGAATCAGTCATTCCTCTTTGAAAGGTCAGAAGCATGGCACAGAAGACAGTTTTGGCAGTAAGCAACTCTGATGACGCACACGTTCGCGTAGTCGCACAAAGACTCAACGAACGTTCCATAGACGTGCACCGTTTGGACAGCGACACGTTCGCGTCAGATCATCACTGGTGCATCCCGTCAGACAATAAAGATTCTTCCTTGACGGGATTCATCCCGAATGTCGATGTCGTTTGGTACCGGAAGGTTGTGTTTCCGGAAGCGAGAACGATTGTGCAGTCGTTCGTGCGACAAGAGATCGAAGGACTCTTCGATTCTCTTCTCGCGGAATATGACAATTGCCGCTGGGTGAATCCGAGGAACTGTTTGTCTGCGGCACGCCCGAAGATTTCCCAACTCAAGCGTGCGAAGCAGTTAGGGTTTCGTGTCCCGGACACACTCATCACAAGTAGTCTCGAAGAACTGAAGGTGTTCGCCGCTAGTCATGACGGTCGGATAGTGGCAAAACCAATTCAAGTGCAAGTGGTCGGCTCGGGCAACGATTCTCTCGTCGTTGGGACTCGGAATCTGAGTCCGGAGCATTACGAATCGGCAATCTCGTGCTGCCCGGGCTACTTTCAAGAAAAGTTACCCTTCACGTCAGAGATACGGGTGATCGTCTTCGGGAAACAACAGTACCCCTTCCGACTCACCGCCCGAAAGGATGCTGCCGACATAAAACAACTCAAACTAAAGGACATCAAGCACGAGCAGTGTCGGTTGGACGGAAGTACCTCGAAAAAGATCGATGCACTCATGGCTTCATATGGCCTTGAGTTTGGCGCAGTCGACCTTGCCGATATTGGCGACGAAGAACCAGTGTTCTTCGAGCTTAACCCGAACGGCCAGTGGCTGTGGCTCCAGTACATGACTGGGGAGAACCTGCTCGACCCGTTTATTGACCTGCTTTGTTGCTGATCGTTTCGGAGCCCGCCACTGGCGGGCTCCCTTGTTGTGTATTAAAATGAGAATCACTTTGGCCATACTTCACTCGGTCGCGGATGTTCTGAACGACCCCCACTTCTCACCTGCGGAAACAAGCTTCGTGCTTGTTGGCGAGATGCACGGCTCAAGACAAAACGCCACCATAATTCGAGAAATAGCAAGTGTGCTTCTTAGGCACAGTAGGCCACTCACAATCGCCTTTGAGTGGACTCTCGAAAAAACAGAACTCGAAGAACTCAGAGAATATACGAGAGGTGGGTCGCTCCCGAGAAAACTACCCAACTTCTTCCTCTGCTCTGACGGACGCTTCACTTATGAACACGCGGTACTCTTAAAGTGGATCCGAACCTACAACCTTCAAAAAGGACTAGCCATAGACATTCATGCGTTCGATCGGGGCGGAAACAACGCCTCAGATGAGGACATGGCGCACTCATTGCTTCTGTACAAAGAGAAGCACCCTCATTCGATCATTCTTGTCGAGACAGGGAACGTGCACGCGAGGAACTCGAAATACTTTTTCGAAAACATCGAAAAAGAGCCACTCGGTTCGATTTTAAAAAGAAGAGATACAGCGTTTTCAATTTTCTGTGCCTATAAGGAAGGATATGTAAACGTGGAGGGTGTGTCGAGAGACGTCACGCAAGCAGAGTCTCAAGTAGAAGGGCGTGGAACATACTTTGACGCTGTGATAAACATCCCTGTCTCCGTGGCAGCTGAGGAAATCGAGAGTTTGACAAGCGTATCTGAACTGCTAAAATCGAAAACGGCAATTTCGCCAGCTCCTTAGGATCAGCAATGGACAAGGAACAGCCGTTCCTTCTGCAGACGGCCGACGAACCCGAGCCAGAGCAGGACCGCGGCGACGCTCTGGAGGACCTCCATCCGGAGGCGAGCCCAGAGATCTTTCACACTCGGTGCGGGCATCCGAGACACCGCGACGACTGAAGTCGCGATTTGAGGGGGTGCTGGCTCGCAAGAGCAGCGCCCCCTCCGCTGTTCTGTGCCCGCTAGGAATTTGCAGTAGGAGGCGCGGTGCGGTATAGTCAGCCGGTATGGTAACGCTCACGGTAGAAAAAAGAATGGCTACTGGCGCACCGCCCGCGGCGCTGCGCCGCGCGGGCGTGCTCCCCGCGGTTGTGTATGGTGCCCATCAAAAGTCGACACCGATCACGGTTGACGCGCGCGCCTTCTCCAAGGTGCTCCGCGATGCTGGCGAGTCCACCATCGTCTCTCTTACCGGGCTCGGCGCCCCGCTCCCGACCCTTATCCACGAGGTGGACGTTGATCCGCTCACGAGCCTCCCTCGCCATGTCGATTTCTATGCAGTGACCAAGGGAGAGAAGGTTGAGGTGTCGATCCCGCTCACCTTTACGGGTGTTTCCGCAGCGGTAGAAGCCGGTGCCAACTTGGTGAAGGTGATGCACGAGCTTGAGCTTGAGGCTGATCCGATGAATCTCCCCACAGAAATAACGGTCGATCTTTCTCTCCTTGTGAATATCGGCGACCGTATCAGCGCACAGGATCTCGTGCTTCCCACGGGCGTGACGCTCGCAGTCGACCCTGAAGAAGTGATTGCCTTGGTACAGGAGGTGGTGGAGGAGAAGGTCGAGGTTGTGCCAGCAGACATCGCCTCGATTGAAGTAGAGAAAAAGGGTAAAGATGAGGAGGCTCCTGCCGAAGAGGCAAAGTAATACAAGCAAAAGCGGGGCGCCCCCAGGGGGCGCCCCGCTTTTGCTATACTAGATAGATGACTCGCCGCGGTATCGCAGCTCTACTCGCAGCACTCCTAGGAGTGAGTGGGCTTGTCTACGCCGTTCCCACAATGGCGCAGGAACTTACTCCAGAAGAGCGTGCCGTCCTGCAAGCTCAGTATGACGAGCTTCAGAAGGAGATTGCGGCCCAACAGCAGATTATTACCGACACCCAGGCGAAGAAAAAGTCGCTCCAAGGAGACGTTACCGTGCTTGATGCACAGATTAAGGCCGCACAGGCACAGATCGCCGCCAAAAACATCGTCATCACCCAGCTCGCCGCACAGATCGCCAAGAAGAACGTACTCATCGGTCAGCTTTCTGACCGGATCGAGCGCGGAAAGGAGTCGCTCGCCTCGATCCTCCGTCAGCAGGATCAGCTCGACGCGACCTCGATCGTCGAGATAGCGCTCTCCAAGAACAGTTTTGCCGAATTGTCGTCGGACATTGACGCTTTCATCTCACTCAAGACCGAGCTCCAGGCACTCTTTGCCGATATTCGCGCTGCCAAGACGCAGACGGAAACTGAGAAGGCCGAGCTCGCGACCAAGCATAACGCGACCATGGACGCCAAGTATGAGATCGAGCTCCAGAAGAAGCAGGTCGCGGAGAATAAGTCGGAGAAGCAGCAGCTTATCGTGCTCACCGCGAGCCAGGAGGAGGCGTATAAGAAGGTTCTCGCCGAGCGACAGGCAAAGGCGGCCGCCATCCGGGCCGCACTCTTCCCGCTCCGGGACGCCGCAGCAATCAAGTTTTCCGATGCACTCGCCTACGCCAAGAAGGCTCAGGCGCAGACAGGCATCCGCCCCGCGTTTATCCTCGCGGTCCTTACGCAGGAGTCCAATCTCGGGAGCAACGTGGGGCAGTGCTATCTTGCCGACACCACCACCGGCGCGGGGGTGCGCAAAAATACGGGAGCGGCGGTACAGAACGTGATGAAGCCCACCCGCGACGTAGCTCCTTTTATCGATTTAGGACAGCGACTCGGCTTTGACCCCTTTAAACAGGTGGTCTCGTGTCCGCAGAGTAGCGGCTACGGCGGCGCGATGGGTCCTGCGCAGTTTATCCCTTCAACCTGGAAGATGTATGAGGCAAAGGTCGCGAGCGTGACTGGCCATAGTGTGCCCAACCCGTGGGCTGCCGACGACGCTATCGCGGCGATGTCGGTCTACTTTGACGATCTGGGAGCCGACCGCGGCGGCTACACCGCCGAGCACACTGCCGCGGCCAAGTATTATGCCGGCGGCGCGTGGAATACCCGCGCCGGCCGCACCTACGCCAACAGCGTGATGAAGCTCGCCGAGTCGATCCAATCCAACATCGACTTCCTCTCGAACAATTAGCCCATACGAAAATGAGGGACACGTGAGGGACACGTAGTGTCCCTCATTTCGACCGGACATCAGACGTCCACAAGTTCACACCAGAGGGTTGACTTTGTGCTGTGCATTCTGATATACTACGTGAACAAACGGCTTCGGCCTCGAGGCGCCCGCAAGGGCGCCTCTGACATTTCCTACTTCCCTTGGGCCAGCTTGATTATCGCATCCGTAAGGCGAGCATGCGTCTCCTTATCAATCGTACCTACTTTTTGATAGAGCCGTTTGGCGTCTAGAAGGCGTAGTTGGGAGAGGATAGCCATGCGCGATTGGCCGTCTCCACTGGCAACCGGTAGATAGAACTTACCGCCCTTATCTCGGGTGGTCAGCGGGACACCCCAAAAGACCTCCTTATTGAATTTTCTGAATATGATGATGGGCCGACCGAAGTTGTCACCCTTGCCGTCCTGCTCAAAGCCAACATTCGTACCAAGGTGACAAAACCATATCTCGCGCTCATGGAAAAATACGCGAGTGCCCTTCTCATCCACCTTCTCTTTTTTGGCATGCCACGTCCAAAAGTCTTTGTGCATAGACAAATAATAGCACCACCAACAGCGTGATGAAGCTCGCCGAGTCTATCCAATCCAACATCGACTTCCTCTCGAACAATTAGTCTCGACACATTGATTTTCTATAATTTGTGGCGTACTGTACCCAGCGTATCGTTGTACTTTTACAGAAAGGAATTGGTATGAAAAACATACTTCAGAACGTGAGCGAAGTGCGATCTGTTGTGCCGCAAGGCAAAACAGTCACCTTGGTCGGTGGCTCCTTCGACCTTATCCATGTCGGCCATGTGCATCTGCTCGAATACGCCGCATCTTTGGAAGAAATTCTTGTTGTCGCGGTACTTTCAGATGCCTATGTCCGGAGCTATAAGGGTTCGGAGCGCCCGATCATCAACGAAAGGCAAAGGGCCACGATGGTGGCGAGCATTCGATATGTCGACTTTGTCTATGTATCAGATGTAAGCACGAGTAGCCCCGACACCCTGCAGGTGCTTAGACCAGACAGCGTTGTCTTCAGCGAAGAACTGGGCAGCAATGATAAAATGCAGCGTCGTGTTCAGAACATCATGAAGTCCTCACCGGACACCAAGATTCGGATCCTCCCCCGCTACTCTGTAGAAGATGTTTCCACGAGTTGCATCATCGAAAGAATACAGGGAGTAAAACCTTGATCAGTTGCGCGTTAGTTCTTGGGCACGACGGAGGAACAGGAGATCGCGAATTGTATTGAAGCAGGTGTTGTAGAAAAGTACTTCACCTGCTCGTACTTTCTCTTCCTGCTGACGGAGGAGCTCGATTGCTTCAGGTAGTGGAAACCACTTCACATAGGTACCAATATCAATTTCACTCGCAGTGAACGTTGGGGTGCCCTGAGAGACAGCCTTCGCGGAGTAGCCGAAACTGATGCAGTGTTTGCTATCTCTCGAGCGGAAATCTTCAGTGATACCGAGTGCGTCTTGTATCTCAATGTCGCACCCGGTCTCCTCGCGACATTCGCGGCGTACGCCGTCGAGGACAGACTCTTCTGCCTCTATGCCGCCACCAGGCAATAAGAAAAAAGGGTTCACCTTGTTGCCGAGTAGCGCGACCTCGCGGGTCGCGTTAAAGAGGACGACCTTACCGGTAGGACGTTCCTTCCAGACAACGTCGGGCATCTTGGGTGCATCTGGAAATATATCGCTATCTCGAGTTACCAGCAGCAGCTCGTCGTTCTGCATGGGGTTCGAATTGCTCATCGGTCTAGTCTACTGTAAAACCACGGAAAACCAACTTGAAAGGAGGTGCAGAATGCATCGCCCCAGAATCATCATCTGTCGACACGCTGAGTCGATTGAAGACGTAGATGACAGCGTCTACGACGTGCTCAGTGATCTCGAAATACCGCTCACCGATAAAGGAATTACGCAGGCGCACAACTTCGGTGCAGTTCTCGCTCAATTGTTGAAGGGGAGTGCGAACGTACGTTTCTACACCTCTCCGGGGGTGCGGAACGTGCAGACCCTGAAGATCGTGCTACCGAAGCTCGCGGATAGCACTAACATCCAGGTTGAAATCGAGCCGCTCATTGTCAAACAAGACTGGGGTATTATTACCGCCGAGAACAAGCCAGCGATCGAAGCCGAGCGATACGAGACAGGTGTACTGCGATACACGTTTCCGACCGGAGAAAGTGCCGCAAGCATGATTAGCAGGCTGACGACATTCAAGAAAAAGATCTTTGAGATACAGAAAGACGTCGGGCACGACATTGTCGTCTTCTCGCACGGGTTTGAGTTCAGAGTCCTCCTCATGTTGGTTATGGGGTGGGATGAAGAACTCTTCGAGTCCTTCGGCAATCTCGGAAACTGCGAGTACCGAATCCTCACGATGCGCGCAGATGGGGAATACTTTCTGAACAAGCCGTTGCGGAAGCATGGTCTGCCTATCACGCGTCTTTTGGGGAAAGCATGAAACCCTTTTCTCGCACTATCGAAGAGCCCGACGGTCTATATTGTCGGGCTTTTCTGTTTGCGTGATGAAGCTCGCCGAGTCTATCCAGTCCAACATCGACTTCCTCTCAAGCAACTAACTCTGTGCGGAGGTTAAACCTCCGCAGACCGGAGTGAGGGACACTACGTGTCCCTCAGTTTCGGGAACTCCCTGTGGAGATGTTAGGGAGTGAAGTGGACGTCAACGGAAGCTGGGACGGCCACTTGTATAAAGAATATGTTTTCATAATAAGTTGCAGGAGCAAAACCAAAGGTTCCTGTTTGCGTGGGGTTATCACCATACACCCCAGTGAAATTTATATAATGCAACCCCGGCGTTAAGGGCGCCGTAAAGGTGGCTACGCCTGCCGCACCACCGTTCTCGTGAGTGAACACTCTCCTCCTCCCAGCTACTGTATCAGTCTGAACCTCATTCCCGGTTGCAGTTAAGAGAACCGCGCCCGCAGGAAGTGTGGCGATTACCCCGACATCTGGTGGCTGAGTACAGCCTAAGAGACTACAAAAAAGACCGTGGAAAAGATTAAAAGGGTTAAGGAGACCAGTACTCAAATACCCAGGAAGATCATCTCCGCGATCACCCGTTGCTGCGACGAGCTTTAGCTGTACTGTCGCGCCCGGGGAATAAGTGTTTTTATCGGTCCCTGCGCCATAGGTCGCGCTCGCTCCGGTGGGATTCTCGTAGTCGTTGAAGCCGGGTGCGCACCAAACGTTATCACAAATCGTGGTGTCATTCCCCGACTCACCACCACTATAGAAGACACACGATTGTGCTCGGTACCATCCTGCGGCCTCCTGTGCGGGGGTGGGCGTGAAGGGTGGTGTCACACTACACGCACCCCAGTGTGGGTTGTAATAGAAGTCCACCCAACCAGCCTCGACCTTTTGGGCGTTACCAAGTAAGACAATAAAGAATACAACAGTAACACTAGCGATGAATGAGGAGCGGGTCATATTTATTGGCGGGAGGAGGGAAGTACCTGGACCACCTTGGCGGTTATCTCTTTCGCGACGCTGATATCGTCGTCGGAGTAGATGTTAACGACCGCACCCATGGGTATAGAGCTCACCTGTATAGGAGTGAGTGGGACAGCAGTACCTCCTTTGGTGTTTGTGGGGGAGACTGTTGATACCGAGACTATTTGTGTGGCGTCAGAGGTGTGTACGATACGCTCGGCCAGAGCCGGATCAGCAAAAGGGTCGAGAGTATGAATCTTGACTCGGATATCTGTCCCGCTCACAGACAAGACGGTGCCTTGGAGCCTCGTCGTTGCTTGTGTTGTGGTCTTGATCGAGTTCCCGATGGGGCTGTCCTGGACGAGCTTCTTGGCAGCTGCAAAGCCAGAGTCATACCCACGCGCCTGATTGCTCATTGCTCCCGGCAGATAGGGATCAGCCACCCACGATACAAGAAATCCAAGGAAGAAAGCACCGAGAGGGAGGATAAAAGAGAGCCGCGAGACCTTACTACTGGAGAAATCTTGTACGGGTGATGGGTTAGAAGATGGGGGCATATGTATCTCATTATACGCTCCCTTGCCTATGGCGGGATGTGGGTTATCAACAGGCCTGTTTATCCACAGGATGGTGTTGACAAGAACCCCTTGCAAATAGGGCCCCAGGGTGTATACTGTATTTGACAGATGGGTCTGAAAGTGTGATGGTTAAACACCCACTTTTCGTCTCATGTGTTGGGCGAGTGTAGAGCGAAAGCAATGCACTCATGATCTTTCCACCCCGCGGCTCGAGAGGGTCGTAAGGAGCATAGGATGAGCAAGCTCATCAAGGGATGCCGCGCTCCCTTTGAACGCGCGGTGAGTTGGACGGTCTTCGTCTTCGTCATGGTCCTCGCGGGCTGTGGCGGTGGCGGAAGCGACATCGCGGCGCCGGGGGCAACCTCGACAGCCGTCGAGGTGGCAATCACCCCGTGCGAGATCGTGAAGGAAGGCGGCACCTGCGCCGCGGACATCACTGTCCGCAACGTGTCGGCGGCCGACGTCGTCACGGTCACGTGCGGGGGGGATGCACCACCCATCACGGGTGCGATGGACGCATCGAGGAAGACGAAAGTCGACCTCGAGGCGTCGAAGGCCTGCATCGTGGCCGTAAATGGTCGCGACAAGACGACCATCACGGTGAAGGCGCAATGCCGTCCACCGCTCATCCTCGGCCGAGAAGGCCGTTGCGTCAGCAACACCTCCCCGCAACCTGTCGTCTGCCAGCCCGGCTTCGCGGTTGGCCATTTCGGCACTTGCGTCGAGGCCTGGTGGGCAGCGGCCAGGATTTACGCCATGGGCGTGAAGGTCGTCGGCGCCAACCAGCTGCCGCCCGGGTGCAATACCTGGGCCCAGCAGTGCTGGAAGGAAGCCGTGGCGAACGGCACCGTGAAGTTCGTCGCGACCTCAGCGGCGGATCACACCGGACGTCCGATCATCTTCGCCTTTTTCCGCAACAACACGACGATGTTTGGCGTAACGGGATTGTGGGAAACCCTTCCTGTTTACGCAGACGACGGAACCTTCGCGGGTTCCGATATCGGTGGCGGTGTTGCTTCCGAGGTCGACTTGATTTTCGGTAGCCTGAACGGTGGTGTGGTGCACGAAGTTGCGAGCGACCGCTGCTTCGAGAAGTACTACTTCGTGAACCCGCAGAACGGGGGAACGAGCTGGTCGGTCCGGCCAGTGACCTGCTCAGGATGATCTTGCGTCCGCTTTTGAGGACGCTCCAACAAAGCCCTGCACTCGCGGGGCTTTGGTTTTTTACTGTCCACAATTTCACCAAACTCAATTAACAGTCGAGAGGAAGGGGATGCTAAACTTAGCATAATTATGAACTCATTCACTAAATTTGGGCTTCTGTCTTTCTTTCTCGCATCTCTTCTGTTCACAATCCCACAGCAAGCAAGTGCGGCGATAACAAATGTGTGTCCTGGGGAGCCAAAGACATTAAACTGGTCTTCTAGCAACGTCAATGGGACTTGTATGGGGAGCGCGTCAGTATACTCATGTAATTTTACCCCAAGCAAAAACGAAACAAGTTCATCAGTCATAACAACCGATGTCTCGTGTGAAGTTAGCCTGACTTGTGATGTGATCTTCACGGCCACTGATAGTTTGAGTATAAACCCAAATCAAGAATATTGTTGCGGAAAGTGGAGCCTCGCCGGGAGTCCCGTCTGGAATGGATCGTCCTGTATAGCCTCTGTGGCAGCACCGGGTGCCATACTTGATCTCACCCCCGCCGACCCGGCTGCAAACCAGATAACGCTCGGGCAAGACCTCCCCTACTCTCTCACCTCATCCAACGCATTGAGTTGTCAGATCGATTTGTATGACAACACGGTCGTCTTTATAAAAAATGTTTTGCCCGCAGCGTGGAACCAGACATCCATCAGTCCAGGCACTTACCCGGCTGCTCAGCTGCCATCCACCGCAGGTAGCTACATCTTCAGAACGATCTGCTACTCGGGACTAAACGGAAGTGGGGCAGCGAGCACGGGTGACTGGGACACTTTAGTTATTGTAGATCCGATCTGTACTCCGCAGACGATCGGCGGCTGCGTTTTACCATCGACAGAGGCTGGGTCGAGCGCCGGAGCGTGTGCGGCAGGTGACCCTGGTTCCTGTTCCTATATCTGTGATTCTACGGGCACCTGGGTGCCGAACGCCGCTGTCCCCAATACCTGTAATCTTCCTGACCTCGGGATTTCTATTGATGCAGCAACCTCGCCACAGCACCCCGTTCCCGGTCAACCCACGACCTTCACCGCGACCGTGAAGAACAGCGGTGCCGCGACTGCGAGCGGCAATTTCAGTAACGTTTTCGAAACGTACAAATCTCCAAATACAGCAGGTATTCCAACAATTAAGATCGCCGGTAGCCAACTCTCTAATCTCGCCGTGAACGGTACCGGTGTCACTTCGGCAGTCGCAATCACCAGTGCGCCTTTCCCCTCAGTCGGCACCTACCTCATCCGCGCCTGTGCCGATCTCAACACCGCGCTTATCGGCTCTATCCCGGAATCTTACGAGAATAACAATTGCGGCGGTTGGGTTACGATAACCGTTGCGTACCCAAACTACCAGGCGGCCGTACCCACTGGGTCAGCGTCTGTCACGTCCGGTAGCTCAGTGACTTTTAACAGTATTGTTTCAAACACCTCGGTTGCAGCGGCCATTTCAGCTTCCCAGATCCGTTTTCAGGTTGAACCGGGAACAGGGAATACCTTTGGTACCCCCACCGATCTCGATACCGCCGCAGTAGTACCTGCACTCGCCGGTGGCGCCTCTGACATCCCCCGTACCTCACCTCCTTGGACCGTTCCTGTAGTCGCCACCCCCACCAGCTATCATGTTCGCGCCTGTGCCGACCTCCCGGGCAATACTGTCGCTGAGGGATCATCAAATGAGAGTGACAATTGCTCCGACGGCTTCAACTTCACCGTGAATCCGGCGGCCGCCTCCATCCCCACTCTCTCAAACCCAACCGCAACCTCCATTACCTCAAGTGGTGCGACGCTCGGTGCAACCGTCTCTTCAAATGGTGGTGCCAGCCTCACAGCACGCGGCACCTGCTGGTCAACCTCGCTCACCAATCCATCTCTCACCAATGGCGCCTCCTGCCTCGCTGAAGGAGGAACGGCTGTCTCCATCTTCTCCCACGCACGCACCGGTATGCCCGCAGGCACCACCATCTACTACACCGGGTACGCGACCAACTCAGTGGGTACCGGATACACTGCCAGCAGCATATCGTTCGTGACGAGTGCGGCCCCCTTCATTGACTTGGCGCCGGCTGGGACGGGTGCCGTGACCCCCACCACTGCCACGGTCGGTTCGGCGACATCGTTCGCTATGCAAATCATAAATAACGGCAACACCACCACAGGTGTCGCATTCACCAACCGACTGCGGAGGGCAACCGACTCAGGCGGTACCGGATCAACCAACGTGAACACCAACACCGCCGGTCCTCTTGCGGCGGGTGCTCAGACTTCCGGATTCAGCATCTCGTACACGCCGGTGGCAGGAGATGTGGGTACACGCTGGTTCAGCATCTGTGCGGATGAAGACATGAGTGGCAACGGCACTATTACCGAATCAAATAACGGCAACAACTGTGGCCCGTGGACCTCGGTGACG
>ERZ1292625.767-Hain-H41-01um-R1-767-length-44069-cov-8_pt2 | contig 27352 bp, 30 predicted proteins | sample MGYA00564400_ERZ1292625 | MGnify/ENA primary metagenome ERZ1292625 (study PRJEB36523, sample SAMEA6512639) | groundwater metagenome | collected 2019-01-08 | study: AquaDiva: Metagenomics assemblies of 32 groundwater samples | reverse complement strand
GGAGCCACACTTAGTCTGACCAAAATAGCCGGTGTTGGCAACAAAACTGCCGACAAGATAGTGCATGAGCTGGGCGGGAAAATAAACAAAAAAGCAGATTCAAAAACGGCCAAAGAAGATGACGATATATTTGAAGCGCTCAAATCTTTGGGCTACCGCGACAAAGATATAGCTGAAACAATGAAAGAGATGCCGCAAGAAATAATCGGAGCGAGTGAAAGAATAAAGTGGGCCCTTAAAACTCTAGGTAAAAACTAAAATGTTAGGAATTGTTAAAAAAATCATCCCTAAAAGAATTTTTAAGAGTGTTCAGCCTATATACCATTATGTTCTTGCTCTGTTAGGCGCTATGATCTACCGCTTCCCTTCTCGTAGAATATTGGTGATAGGAGTTACCGGCACAAAGGGCAAAAGTACAACTACAGAAATTATAAACGCAATATTTGAATCTGCTAACTATAAGACGGCTTTGCAAAATACTTTGCGATTTAAAATTGGAGATAGCGAGAAGCGAAATCTATATAAAATGAGTATGCCGGGCCGGTTTTTTATGCAGAAATTTTTGAGAGAAGCGGTGGATTCAAACTGTAGTGTAGCAATACTGGAAATGACGAGTGAGGGCGCGCGGCAGTACAGGCACAAATTCATACATATGGATGCGCTTATTTTCACCAATCTAGCAAAAGAGCATATAGAGTCACACGGATCTTATGAAAATTATGTGAATGCTAAACTATCTATCGCTAGAGAGCTGGAGAAATCTACGAAAAAAGTCTGGTTGAGCTTTGAGAGGGCGACCCCCGCCCGCCTTGACGGCATGTCGGGCAGGCGAGGACTTTTTGAGGAAAATTTTTCTCCAGCGATCTTTGTGAATAAAGATGATAAAGAAGCGGAGAAATTCTTGAGCTTAAATATAAAGAACAAAATTACTTATTCTTTGAATGATGCGGTCGGAGTTAGGTCCAATGAAAACAGTTCGTCTTTTCAGATAGGCAAGATAGTTATTCATTCTAAATTACCAGGGCTTTTCAATGTTTCAAACATGCTTGGGGCAATAGCTTGCGCCAAATTTTTCAAAATCCCTGAAGATAATATAAAATCCGGCATTGAAAGTACGGAAAAAATAAGAGGCAGGATGGAGAAAGTAGATTTGGGGCAGAATTTCGATGTAGTGGTGGATTATGCTCATACCCCAGATTCTTTGAGAGCGGTTTATGAGACATACAGCCCCACCCCCAACCCCCTCCCCAAAGGAGAGGGGGCTAAGAAAATAAAATTGATTTGTGTGTTGGGCAACACTGGCGGAGGCAGAGATACTTGGAAACGAGGAGAGATGGGGCAGATTGCTGATAAATATTGCGATCACATCATTTTAACCAACGAAGATCCGTATGATGAGGACCCAAGAAAAATTGTAGAGGGAATGAGAAGCGTCATAAAAAACAAGCCAGTAGATATAATTATGGACCGCCGGATAGCGATTCATACCGCAATTTCTCGAGCCAAATCAGGCGATGCCGTTTTGATCACCGGTAAGGGTACCGACCCTTATATTATGGAAGCTCACGGTAAAAAAACATCGTGGGACGATGCCACGGTAGTTAGAGAAGAATTGAAGAAAATCTTGCATAATTCATAATTCTTTATTCTTTATTCAAACTAATGCCAGAACTACCTGAAGTACATACGACCATGGAGGGCTTGAGGAAAACAGTGGTCGGTAAAACTATCATTGGCGCTTGGTCGGATTTTCATATTAAAACAGCCCATGGACACAGAAATAATCTGAAAAACAAAAAATATTTTGCAAATTTTAAGAAAAAAGTTATTGGGGCAAAAATAAAAAGCGTTGAGAGGAAGGGTAAAAATATTCTAATCAATCTGGGTCCTTCGATAAACTCAGGGCAAGCAAATACAATTGTAATACATATGAAGATGACGGGGCACCTAATGTATGGCGCCACGGACCCCTTTGTTCACCTAATATTTAAATTAAAAAACCCTTCGACAAACTCAGGGCAAGTGTTCAAAGATTTGGTTCTTTCCGATATGCGTAAATTTGCCAATGTGTGTTTAGTAGAAACAGAAAAACTGGAGGGGCACGAGAGTTTAAAGGATTTGGGTAAAGATGCTCTCCAAATTACAAAAAAAGAACTAGAGGAAAAAATAAAAGGAAAGAAGAATTGGCCGATCAAATCCGCACTCATGGATCAAGAATCTATTGCCGGTATAGGCAACATTTATTCTGATGAAATATTATTTGAAACAGGTGTACACCCGCTGTCTCTAGCAAACAAATTGAATGACAAAAAAATCCTAGAGATATACGTAGCAATGCGCAAAATCCTAAAGCTTTCTATAAAGCATGGTGGAGACTCAAAATCAGACTACAGAAATGTGCATGGAGAAAAAGGCAACTTCCAAAATCTGCACAAAGTTTATGGCAAAAAGGGTCTCAAATGCCCAAAAACAGCCTGTTCTGGTATAATAGAGCGCATAGTTGTAAAGGGAAGAAGTGCTCATTTTTGCCCCAAACATCAAAAACTCTATAAATAAACTTGCATGGGAGATAACAAAGAAATAATACTCATACTGATCGGATTGTTTATTCTTTTTGGGGTTGCTTTTAAACCCCTGAAAGAAGCGGCGGATAGAAATTCTGGTGACGGCAGTACAAGTTCACGACAATCTTCAATCGGCAGAACAAGCAGAGAAGATCAAGAGACAAAGCCGATAGATAAAATAAAAGACATAGAAAAAGAAATTGAAAATCTAGGAGAAATATTGGAGAAAAATATAGAAGAAGGTAAGCGTTCACCCTATTATGGAAAAATAAATATGTCCAATATTTCTGGTCGCAATAATAGCGATCCAAGCAAAGAGTACATCCGTCTTTCGGTAAATTTGGACGGAAATGAAGAGGTGAATATAAGTGGTTGGTACTTGAGAAGTGCTGTGACAGGTTATTACGTAGTTATAGGCAGAGCCTCTCTTTTACCCTTCCCTTTTACTTACACCTACAGTGATGTGGTTTTGAAAGACGGAGACAAAGTAATTTTGACCAAAGGCTTCTCCCCCATCGGCATATCTTTTCGCACAAACATATGTACCGGATATTTTGAAGAAAATCGTACTTTTCATCCAAGTTTATCTAAGCAATGCCCCGACCCAGAAGATGAAATCCTACCAACCTTTTCTAGTGTATACGAAAGAGATAATGAATGTATAGAAATCATAGAACGTATACCTCGCTGTACTACTAGAGGCAACGAATATTTGAGAGATCTTCCTGACACAGTGTCTCAGATATGCAAAACCTATATAAAAGAGCAAGTCAACTACAACTCTTGCGTAGCCAAACACTTTGGCGATACTGATTTCCCGGGACAAGAATACCGCCTCTTCTTCAACAAATTTGGTCCTCTCTGGAGAAAAGAAAAAGAAAAAATAAACCTCCACGACCATAACAACCTGATCGTCGATACTATTTCTTATTGATTTACTCCAATAAATTATATAAAACAATCCCTACGCTAACTGCCACATTGAGCGATTCTTTACTACCTTTCATGGGGATCTCGACCACCAGATCGCAAAGTGTTAAATCTTCTTCAGACAAACCATCTACTTCATTACCAAATACAAAAGCTATTTCCTTATTCCTTATTCCATACTCATTCTTCAATTTCCTATAATCAACAGCTTTTTTGTTTTGTTCCACGCCTATAACTTCAAAATCTTTTTTGGAGCGAGGCTTGTCGGACACGGAAGTGCCGACATTGGCAAGTGAAGGAAAAAGATTTCGGAGCTTTTCAACTGCTTCTTTCAAGTTTTCAACCTTTTCCCATTCCATATGTTTCTCTGCACCTAAAGATACTTTGGAAAGCTTTTTGTTTTCCCTACCAAAGCGATCAAGAGGCGCAGGCGTATAGCCACATAAATAAATTTTATTTACCCCAGCTCCATCTGCCGTGCGAAAGATAGACCCCACATTTTCACTACTCCGAATGTTGTTCAGTATAAGTGCAATTTTTTGATTTTGTAACTTAGGCATTTTTTAGTATAATTAGGTTTACTATAATAATTTACCCTAATGCTTAACCCATTTCCAGAGCTTCTCGCGTTTTCGTTACTTGGACCTTTTATTTTGCGGTTAGTAGCCGGAATAGTATTTGTAAACTTGGGCAGGCTTAGCCTGAAAGAAGAGAGCGGTAGATGGCTTATATCTCTAACCGCTCTAAAAATACCTCGCCCAGATATAGCCACAAAAATCCTTTCTATTTTAGAGATAGTAGGAGGGCTCATGCTTATAGTCGGCCTGTACACTCAAATATCGGCTTTAGTGCTCTCTATCTTAGTTTTTGCCGAAGCTTATATAGAATACAGAGATCCAGCTCTCCTAAAACGAAGTTTGGTTTTTTATCTTTTACTTCTTTCTATAAATCTTTCTCTCCTCTTATCTGGTGCCGGCGCTTTCGCCATAGACTTACCACTTTAGTAATCGTGTCCGCCCACTAGGATTTGAACCTAGGACCTTCTCCTTAAAAGGGAGCAGCTCTACCGGGCTGAGCTATGGGCGGAAAGTTAAAATATACTATAGAATCTTCATAAATTAAAGTGGCCTTGTAACATTTTAATAATGTGGTTAGTCTTATAGGTATGGAGGAGAAAATGAGCGATATTGATATTTTGAGGCTTTCGTATGAAAAACCAGGAGTTTTTGGGGAGCTTTTTGACCGGCATCAGAGCCGTTTTCTAAAAATAGCTCTGTCCAACCTTGCCTCTAAAGAAAAGAGTGAGGATGTGGTCCAAAACGCTTTTGTTAGGATCTATAAATATGGTAAAAACTTCATACTGCAGGGAGGAGATTTCAAGCTTTGGTCCGATAAAATACTTTATAACTGCATCATAGATGAGGCCAAAAAAACACGCCTGCAAGTAAAACTTAGCGAAGAAATAGAGAGTTTGCTCGAAGCCCCAAGTGAATTTCCGGAATATGAAAGTAATAATTTTTTGAATTCAGTGTTTGATAAATTGGATTTCATAAGCAGAGATATACTAAAAATGCGCTTTGTTTTTGGTAAATCGTTCAAATACATAGGTCGTACGCTTGGTATATCGAGCGGTGCAGCCAGAGTACGCGCCCACAGAGCCAAAAAAATGTTTGTGGAAACTTATAAACAAATGTCTTAAAAAAACAAAATGGAACAGGAAATACTAAATAAAAATTTAAAGAGGCGTGTCATGCTCCAAATTCATTTACAATTTTGGAGAACAAAAATCCTAGAGCGGGCACCTTACGTACTACCAATAATTTTGCTTTTTATACTGCTCACCAGTGTATCTGTAAACAACATAGTTCAAAATCTTTCGTACACAAATATCAATTCTATCTGGAGCTTCATATTTATAGCACTGAGAGATACCGAACTCTTCACTCAAACTATTTTCGGAGGATTTGTTTTGTCTTTGGGGCTACCCATACTAAGAAAAGCTTTTTCCAATTCTATCTGGAGATCGAGCCCAATCCTCCGCGCATCATGATACATAAAAACTAGTTTGTTATAGAATTTTTGTAGCTCTTCCCTGTTCCAATTTTTCATATCCAATTTGGCTTTTTTGTAGACAAATGGATGAAGATCTAGCTCATCTAAAGAGGCTGCGTCTGCAAGTAGCATGCCACGTACCTTAGAAACTATGGCGCCGTGTATCATCTCAACTACCGCGCCTTTTCCCAACTGCTTCATATATTCCATCCAAGCATCTTTAGCTGATTTTCTGCCGACGGCATCTGGTAGAGCAAAGTCAGATTTTCCAAAAGATTCTTTAGCAACACTCTTTGGCTGAAGTTCCTCTTTTCCCTCAAAAACCTTTTGATATTCTTTAAATAAGCTTTGCATTTTTATGTTTGTTAGAAATTTATTTCATTTCTCCCCAATTGTTGCCGGTAGCTGTGTTTACAATTATAGGTACACCAAGAGTCTGGTCCAGAGTAAGTACGGACTCCATTATTCTCTTTATTTCAGAGGTTGTCTTTAGAACCATCTCATTCTCTATTTCATAAATAAGCTCATCGTGTATTTGCAGTAAAAGATGAACCTTGCTTTGCAGACCATTTTTGTTTAGATATACGTCTATTTCCTTCATGGCTATTTTGATAATATCTGCTTGAGTGCCTTGTATGGGAGCGTTTATGGCCATACGTTCAGCCGAAGCTCTTATGAAAGGAAGGCTGGATCTGATACCTTCGAAATACCTTCTGCGACCAAAAAAGGTCTTTGTGTAGCCTAGGGAAGCGGCCTCTTTTTTTGTATTTTCTATATATTTTGAAAGACCGACAAACTTATCAAAATAGGCATTTAAAAATTCTTGAGCGGTTTTTCTATCAGTACCCAGATTTTCTTGCAGGGCCGTTACCCCCATGCCGTAAAGTATGCCGAAATTTATAACCTTGGCTTTTCTCCTCATTTCTTTATCCACCCCACTCTCTGGTACACCGAATACCTGAGAGGCTACGGCCCCGTGTACATCTTTACCTTCTTTAAAGATCTGGATCAATTTTTTATCGAAAGACAAAAAGGCGGCAATGCGAAGCTCGATTTGAGAATAATCCAAGGCTACAAGCTGGCTACCCTTTGGAGTAATAAAAGCATGCCTTATGACTTTACCCTTTTCGGAACCAATAGGAATATTCTGAAGATTTGGATTTTCCGATGCCATCCGGCCAGTCGCCGCGCCTGTTTGTATAAACCGAGCATGTAAACGATTGTTCCCATCTAACATTTTTGGTATAGGGTTTATGTAAGTAGATAAAAGTTTAGATAATTCTCTATGTTCAAGTATAAGTGGAATAGACGGATGAAGAGAACGTAATTTCAAAAGCTCTGATTCTCTGGTTGATTTCGCCCCACCAGCAGTTTTCTTTTGGTTTTTCACTGTAAGCCCAAGCTTATCGAAAAGTACTCCCCCCAATTGTTTAGGAGAAGATATATTAAACTCTTGACCTGTCTCTTTCCATATATTTTTTTCTATCTTGGCAAGTTCTAACGAGTATTCTCTATCCAATTTTTCTAAAAACTTTTTATCTATAAGTACCCCATACTCCCCCATTCTGCGGACTATGGGTATGAGAGGCTTTTCTATCTCTTCGTAAATAAACTGGCTTTCTCTTTTTTTCAACTCATGAAATATAGCTTCCCAAGCTTTTTCAAATTTTTCGGTGTTAGCGAAATTGTATATATCTTCTAGTGTGGGGTTGGTTATGTTGGAGTCCACTACCCATAAAGCTACTTTCAATTCCGTCTGTCTTCCTTCGTCAATGGAATCCAAATTTACTTTTTTCTCCTCATTTTCTATATCCTCTGACTTACCGTCACCTAGCACGCCATCCAACCTAGAGCCAAGAGTTCTAAACTGTAGCTCCGAAAACAACTGCTTAGCCCTTTTTATGTCTATAACACTTTTCCAAGTTTGTTTTGGTAGATGGAAGTCAATCGGCGCATCTCTTCTTATGGTAGCGAGCATCTGGCTAAATCTCGCTTCTTCCTGCTTTTCTTTCAAAAGCTCTAGTATTCTCGGTCTAATTATTTTTTCAATTTCTGTTTTTTTGGATTTTAATTTTTTATATATATCATCAATACTGCCAAAGTTTTTTATAAGATCCGTGGCAGTTTTGTCCCCTATCCCCTCTATGCCAATTATATTGTCTGACGGATCTCCCCGTAGACCTTTGTAGCTTGTCAAAAGTTCTGGCCCAAAACCATACCTTTCTTTCACCTTTTCTTCATCATAAATTATAGTGTCTGTAATACCCTTTTTTAAGGTATAAACTTGCACTTTTTTGCCCGAGATGAGCTGCAGGGTGTCCATATCTCCAGAAGCGATCACCACATCCAAATTTTTCTGGGCTTTTGTATTCTCAACTATCGTCCCTAGAACATCATCCGCTTCAAAACCTTCTTTGGAATAAACTGGGATTCCCAAACATTCACAAATTTCTTTTGATTTTTCTATCTGTGCCACCAAAGCTTCATCTGTTTTTGCTCTACCAGATTTATAACCATCATAAACCTCATGTCTATAGGTAGGTTTGGGCAAGTCGTAGGCAGCCACAATATAGTCCGGCTTCAAATCAGATGCAATCTTTAGAATCATGGAGACAAAGCCGTAGAGCGCCCCAGTGGGTACTCCACTAGAGGTAGCAAAATCCGGCAGAGCATGGTATGCCCTATGAATAATAGCGTGGGCATCAAGCAATACTAATTTTTCTTTGGTCTTCCCTTTCTCCATGTTCAAATCTTAGCATAATATGAGGTGGCATAATTTCTGTCACTCGTTCTGGCCATTCTATACAAATCAGGTTTTTAGGCTCTTTGATAAGGTCTTCCCAACCCAGTTTTAAAAGGTCTGTGCCAGAATCTAGACGATAAGCGTCAATGTGAACCAACACCTCACCCCAACCCCTCTCCTTGCCAAGGAGAGGGGCCACACGAAGTGAGGGGGGTGAGGTCTTATATCTCCTCATAATAACAAAAGTGGGGCTTTGGATCGTTTCTTTTACACCAAGTATTTCAGCCAAATATTTCATAAAAGTAGTCTTGCCTGCCCCCAATTCCCCGTATAGTCCAACAACAATAGCCCCTTTTTCATTCGGTTGAAGGCTTAGTGCCAATTCATTAGCAAAAGCTTTGGTATTCTCTAAGGAACTACTGGTATATTGTTCCATACTATGTAATTTAGCATAAATTGTTATATAATCACCCTATGACTGTCCATTTTGATGAAGATAGGCAAAAACAGAGGCTCTCTGACTTACACGAACAAGAGGAAGAAGGCTTAGCTGAAGCTATGTCCAAAAAATACTCTTTGCCTTATATAGACCTGTCTGTTTCGCCGGTCAACATAGATGCTCTGCGTATAATAAAAGAAGCGGAGGCGAGAGAAGCCGGAATTGCTGCTTTCAATATCATAAACAAAAAAATTTCCTTGGGATTATTATCGCCCAACAATCAGAAGACCGTGGATCTCATAGAATCTCTAAAAACTCGCGGCTTTTCCCCCACACTGTACATGGTGTCGCATAGAAGCTTGGATAAAGTATGGGCAAGATATAAAGACCTTTCTTACGCTATGGAAACCAAAGGTGGCGCTTTGGATATAGAAAATGAGGAGATCCAAAATCTTGTAAAAGAAGTGAGAACTGCGGAAGATATAAAGAAATCTATAGAAACGGTGATCGCAGAGAAAAAGAATTATCGCATTTCAAGAATATTGGAAATAATCCTAGCCGGAGCCATATCCATAAACGCTTCCGATGTACATATAGAGCCGGAGGACGCTAATGTACGATTGCGCTACAGGTTGGATGGCGTGTTAAATAATATTTTAAACATTGATCATGCCACTTTTGACCTTCTGCTTTCTAGGATAAAGCTCATATCCAATCTGAAGCTAAATACCAAAGAAAAGGCTCAAGACGGGCGCTTCAGCATAAAGATAGCCGATAGCGAAATAGAGATCCGCACCTCTCTTTTGCCCGGAGGATACGGAGAATCAGTTGTCCTGCGAGTACTGAACCCAAATGCGATTTCAGTGCCCCTAGAAGACTTGGGTATTAACGAGCACTTGCTCAAGATAATAATGCACGAGCTCAAAAAACCAAACGGTATGATACTGAACACCGGACCAACGGGAAGCGGTAAGACCACCACCTTGTACGCCTTTCTAAAAAAAGTCCACACTCCGGATATAAAAATAATTACCATAGAAAACCCGATAGAATACCACCTACCCGGGATAGTACAGACTCAAACCGAGGAAGCAAAAGGCTATACATTTCTAGAAGGCTTGCGCAGCTCTCTTCGTCAAGACCCAGATGTAATAATGGTTGGAGAAATAAGAGACAGAGAGACAGCAGAAATAGCGGTGAACGCTGCTCTTACCGGACACTTGGTGTTTTCTACCCTACACACCAACAACGCGGCCGGCACCTTCCCTCGCCTTATAGATCTTGGGGTCAACCCCAAAATAATAACCTCTGCCATCAACCTGGCCATGGCACAAAGATTGGTACGCAAACTCTGCTCAAAATGCAAGAAAAAGGCCACACTCACTCTAAACGAAAATAAGCTTATAAAAGAAACTCTTGAAAGTATCAAAGACAAAAAATATTTAGAAGGCGTAGATTCCCAAAATGTATACGAGGCAGGTGGTTGTGAAGCGTGCAACTTTACCGGCTACAAGGGACGAACCGCTATCTATGAAGCAATACTAACGGATGAGAAGATAGAGGCTGTGGTCTTGCAAAACCCAAGTGAGCGCGAGATCAACAAAGCATCTGAAGATCAGGGCATCTTAACAATGAAGCAAGATGGTATAATAAAAATCTTGCACGGCACCACCTCCCTCTCCGAACTAGCCAGAGTCATCGATTTGGGAGAATAATTTGGAGAATAAACGAGAAAATTTGTGAGTTATACACAAAAAAAATTGCTCTAAGAATAGTTTTGTGAATAATGCAGTTTAGAGAATAATATTCTCTACATTTGGGGATATAAATCTCTAAACGGCACTTTCAATGCGTAGACCGAAAGCAAAACGACATTCTAAGGATAGCGCGAGCGATAAACCAGCGTGTCCTCGAGATGAAGTCTAATCCCACATAAAGCGGGACGCTGTTTAGAGATTTATGTCTCCAAACTATTTAAATTTTCAAGCCCTATAAGTATATCACAAAATAAATATATGTCAAGGGAAAAAAAGAAAGAAAAGAGCGAGTCAAGCGTTTCTGAGTTTGATTTTTTGGATCAAACTTTGAGACCAGTTCGCTGGGAAGATTATATCGGCCAAGAAACAACCAAGAAAAACCTACAGATTTTGCTTGGCGCAGCGAAAGAAAGGGATCATCCACCAGAACATGTGTTGTTCTATGGCCCACCAGGACTTGGCAAAACCACCCTGGCACATCTTATATCAAAGGAGATGGGTGCGCAAATGAAAACGACTAGTGGCCCAGCCATAGAGCGAGTTGGCGACCTAGCTTCAATACTTACAAATCTGAGTGCAGGAGACATCCTCTTTATAGACGAGATTCACCGTTTAAACAAAAATATAGAGGAAGTGCTCTACCCCGCCATGGAATCGCGCTCCTTAGACATAATTATAGGCAAGGGACCATCTGCAAGAACCATACAGCTGGAATTGCCCAAATTTACTCTTCTTGGTGCCACTACCCGCATAGCGCTCCTATCTTCCCCACTTAGAAGTAGGTTCTCCGGTGGCATCTTTAGACTTGAATTTTATAGCAAGGAAGAAATAGAAAAAATAATAAAAAGATCGGCCAAGATTTTGAGAATAAAAGTGAGTGACAAAGTAGCTAAGACAATTGCCGAAAGAAGTCGATCTACTCCACGCACCGCCAACTATCTTTTGAAGCGAGCGCGTGACTTTGCTCAAGTACACAAACGAGAACTGAGTGAGGATTTGGTGGATGAAGCCTTTGATCTCCTTGGGATAGATAGGATCGGCCTCAACATATCGGATAATAAACTTTTAGAGACGGTAGCAAAAAAATTCGGCGGTGGTCCAGTGGGGCTTGGTACTCTAGCTGCAGCTTTGGCAGAAGAAGAGGCAACCTTGGAAGAATATAATGAGCCTTACCTCATGCAAATAGGATTTTTAGAACGCACCCCTCGCGGCCGCAAACTCACCCCCCACGGCTACAAACACATCGGTTTAGGTTCACCCAAAGAAAAGCCTGATTCGTAATTCATTATTCATTATTCATTGATAATGTCCGGGCACAACAAGTGGTCTAAAATAAAAAATAAAAAGGCGGTAACGGATGCTTACAAAGCTAAAGTTTTTAGTAAGCTAGTAAAAGCGATGACGGTTGAATCTAGGCTCGCTAGAGGAGATGCCAATTCTCCGGCTCTTCGTAGTGCTATAGAAAAAGCCAAAGCTGAAAATGTGCCGAACGACAACATAGAGCGAGCCATAAAGAAGGGGGCGGGTGGAGAAGAAAATAAAATGGAAAAAATAAATTATGAAGCTTACGGACCGGGTGGCTGCGCTCTAATCATAGAAGCGCTAACTGACAACAGAAACAAAGCTGCTCAAGAAATAAAGCATATTCTTTCTAAAAACGGCTTTGAGCTTGCCGTCCCAGGCTCAGCCACTTGGGCTTTTGAAATACCGATCGGTAGAACGGGAGGATGGACACCAAAAACAGTGGTTCAAATATCACCAGAAGATGGTGAAAAATTGAGTTTAATAATTGAAGAGTTGGAGGAAAATGATGAAGTTAATCAGGTTTATACAAACGCCGAATGAGTTGGGGTTAAGGAATAAGTATGAAGTATTATGATTAAAAACAAAAAATCCTTACCCCTTAATCCTTACCCCTTAATACTGGGTGTGGACCCGGGTTATGGCAGAATAGGTTTGGCCATAGTAGAAAAAAATAAATTGGGCGAAAAACTGATTCATTCTGAATGTTTTGAGACCGATAAAAAGCTGGAGCATCCAAAAAGGCTGTCCCTTATTGGAAATAGAGTAGAAAAAATAATAAAAAAGTTTCTTCCGCAAAAAGTGGCTATAGAGGGTTTGCTTTGGAGCAAGAATGTCAAAACGGCCATCGGAGTAGCAGAAGCAAGAGGTGTTATATTGGCAAGGGTGGCCGATAAGAAAATACCCGTCTTTGAATTCAATCCGAATTCTATAAAACTAGCTGTCACCGGCTATGGTAAATCCGACAAAAAACAAATTATAAATATGATCAATAAAATTATTAAAATTAACAAAAAAATAGAATACGACGACGAATACGACGCCATAGCAGTCGCTCTAACTGCGATTTATTCCACTTATCCACAATAATTGCATTCCGGAGTTGCAAAGTTATTCTTATATGATAAAAAATATAACTATCGCCCTAGGCGATGATTAAAAATAATAAAAATAATTTTTATGGATGACGAAAAGATAGACCCGGAATTAGAAGATGACATGGTTAGTGGTAAAATAAGTGATGACATGGCTGGAGAAGACGAGGTTGATGAAGATGACGGAGAAGAAGATGACATGATGTAAAAAAACAAAACCCCTTCGGGGGTTTTGTTTTTAGTAGGATTTGGTTATTTCGGCTTTATTATAACAAAAATCTTTTTGCCTATTTTTAATTTCCTTTCATCGTTTCCTGCCAATTCATTCTTATCATTAATCTTCCTATCTGGATAATCCGAAACAGCTCCAGCATCAACCAGCCTGCCCCACTCTGACTTAGATTCTATAATTTTATTTTCTACTATTATGTCCCCCAACTTTTTGTCTTTATCTACTTCCAAAACTAAAGAATCTTCGGGGAATTCTCCTTTACTAAAAGTTCTTTCGAAGTTTTGTCGCGCATCGTCAGCCTGTTCTTTGCTATGCAATTGTTGGACGATAATAGAAGCAACTCTTTTTTTCAGACCTAGAGCATCTTTTTCAATATCAAAACTAGATATTTCTTCCAAAGAAACATCGGTCAATAATGTATATAGGGAAACAATAGAATCATCACCTAAGGCCATTATTTTACCAAATAGATCATTCGGCTCATCCGTTAGCCCTATTACATTGCCCTCACTTTTACCAATTTTTACACCTTTCGAGTCTGAGAGGAGTGGGGTGGTCATAACAAATTTTTCTTTTCCCTTAATCTTTTTCATTAGAGTCCGTCCAGCTAGCATATTAAAGGTCTGATCGGATCCCCCCAACTCCAAATCTACATCCATAGCAACCGAATCATATGCTTGCAAAAGTGGGTACAAAAATTCTCTAAGGTTGATCTCCTCCCCCGCCTTCAGTCGTTCTTGATACATATCTCTTTCGGTCATTTGTTGGAGAGAAAAATTTTGGGCAATATTTAGAATATCAGTTTTGGTAAGTTTGTTTAGCCAATCCCCGTTGTACATTATTTTTATTGGGTTTTCTCCATCAAAACGCACAATTTTTGCAGCTTGGTCGAGATATCCTTTGGCGTTCTCGCGCAATTCTTCGCTGGTAAAAAATTTTTCTCTGGTTTTCTTTTTGCCCGTTGGGTCCCCCGCTTCCCCTGTACCGTCACCAATCAGGAAGATAACCTCATGACCAAGGTCTTGCCATTGTCGGTGCTTACGCAAACCAACCATATGCCCAATGTGCAATTTATCTCCCGTGGGGTCAAAACCTTGGTACAATCGCAGTTTTTTACCAGAAAGGAGCGCTTCCTTTAGTTTTTCCTTGGAGGGGTAAATTTTGTCTACACCGCGCGTTAATAAATTATCTATTTTTTCTTCCATAACAAAAACTCTACCATAAATACGAAAATTTTGGTACGATTGGTATTCATGGGAAATGTATTTAAAAAGCACTACCACGGGCTTAAACTGCTCGCTCTTTTCATTTTGGGGGTGTTTTTCATATTTGGAACAATCTTTAGCCTTTGGGCAGCAACATTCAAAGTACCTTCTCTAGAGTCAATCCGAGAAAGACGGGTAGTAGAATCTACCAAAATTTATGATTCTACCGGAGAAATCTTGCTTTACGACACCGGTGGCAATGTAAGAAGGAGCACCATACCAGTAGAAAACATTTCCCGCCATATAAAAAATGCCACGATCGCAGTAGAAGATGACCAATTTTACATCCACAACGGCGTAAGAATAACTGCCTTTATAAGGGCTGTTTTGGTTAACCTTACTTCTTTGGACTTTAGCCAGGGCGGATCCACCATCACTCAACAAGTGGTAAAGAACTCTCTTTTAACGAGCGAAAAGCTTATTTCTAGAAAAATTAAAGAGTGGTTACTTGCCATAAAACTAGAACAGATGCTAAGTAAGGAAGAAATTTTGTCTATGTATCTAAACGAAATCCCTTACGGGGGTAACCTATATGGAGTAGAAGAAGCGAGTCTAGCTTTCTTTGGCAAATCTTCTAGCGATGTTTCTCTTTCTGAAGCGGCATACTTAGCGGCCCTGCCCAAAGCGCCAACATTTTATTCCCCTTACGGAAAAAATAGGGAGAAACTTGAAGAAAGAAAAAATTTGGTTTTAAATCTTATGCTCAAGAATGGATTCGTCACCGAAGAAGAGCACGCGAGCGCTAAGAAGGAACAGGTGAACTTCATAGCCAAAGGAGATCAGAGCATCAAAGCCCCCCATTTTGTCTTTTATGTACTTGATTATATAGAAAATAAATACGGAAAAGAGGCTTTATCTTCAAAAGGTCTCCGAGTGAAAACTTCTTTGAACTATGAGATGCAAGCTTCTGCAGAAAGAATAGCTTTAGCTTATGCCAAAGAAAACAAACAAAAATTTAATGCCGAAAACACCTCCATCATAGCTCTAGATCCAAAAACGGGTGGCATAGTAGTGATGGTTGGTAGCCGCGACTATTTTGATAAAGAAATTGATGGAGCTTACAATGTCACTCTAGCTAAAAGACAGCCGGGATCCACCTTTAAACCATTCGTTTACGCCCAAGCTTTTTTGAAAGGCTTTACTCCAGAAACAATCGTTTTTGATGTTAAGACCCAATTCTCCACAGAGTGCGCACCAAATGATTTATCTAGTTTGAGACCCTGTTATTCGCCAGAGAATTACGACAACATATTCCGAGGACCGGTAACACTGCGTAGTGCCTTGGCTCAATCGCTGAACATACCTTCTGTAAAAGTCCTCTACCTTGCTGGCTTATCGGACTCTATAAGGCTCGCCAGAGACATGGGTATAGCCTCTCTTTCCAATAAAGGCGATTATGGCCTTACTTTGGTCCTTGGGGGTGGAGAAGTAACTCCTCTCGAAATAACCGGTGCTTATGGGGTATTTGCAAATAATGGTGTAAAAACAGAAATAAACCCGATCATTGAAATAAAAGATAAAACCAACAAGATAATAGAAAAAAGTAGTCCGAGACAATCACAAATAATACCCAAAGAAATATCCCTGAAGATATCGAACATCTTGAGCGATAACGATGCTAGAGCCCCCTCTTTTGGACAAACAAGTGCCCTATACTTCCCACACAGAGATGTCGCAGTAAAGACCGGAACAACAAACGACTATAGAGATGCTTGGATAATCGGCTATACTCCATCTATAGCTGTCGGTGCATGGGCTGGGAATAACGACAACTCTCCCATGGAAAAAAGAGTGGCTGGGTTTATAGTTGCCCCTATGTGGAGAGCTTTTATGGACCAGATACTTAGCAAATATGAAAATGAGATCTTTGAGGATCCAGCTTTTGAAGACTCAGACAGCCTAAAACCAGTACTAAGGGGTGTGTGGCAGGGCGGTTTGGTGTCCACCTCATCAGGAAGGATGGTGGTAACGGGAGGAGTGCATACCATACTTCATTGGCTAAACAAAAACGATTCTAGGGGAGACACCCCAGAAAATCCTGAGAGCGAGCCTCAATACGATAGGTGGGAATACGGAGTACGCCTGTGGGCAGAACAAAATGGACTCCATTTTGATAATCCCTACATATTAAAATAATTAGATTAGTTTAAAAAAAACTTTCTGGTCTTTTAAACTATTTTCTATTTTCTCTTTGTACATAAAAATCTGGTTACGAACAATGGGAGAAGTTTTGAGATAAACTTTCTCTTCTTTTATATCCAGGTTTTCTTCTTTGATGATCGCTCCTGAAATCTCTTTTATTGTGAGGATGAGGGTTTGTTTCAGAAGCTTGTCATTTTTTTGAAGCTTCTTAAATTTTTCAAAAAATTGGGAGATGCTGAGCATTTTTCTTTTACTTACATTAATTTTCGTATTATCTATTCATTGGCATAACCATATACATAAAACTCTTGTCCGATACCCCTTTTATGATGAGGGGTTTGCCTAGGCCTCCAAACTCCAGTGTCAGACTGTCGGAGGCAATAGATTGGAAAGAGTCTGCTATGTACCTGCTGTTAAAATTTAGCTCTAAGGATTCGCCTTCAATACTCGCTTTGATGGTTTCTTTGTATTCGCCGATATCGTTGTTTTTTGTTTTTATTTCAAGAATATTTTTCTCTTTGTTTATAGAAAGCTTTACCTGATTAAGAGAATCGTTGAAAATATTGGAAGCCTTCAGGGCGCTCACTATATCGCTCTTAAGAAGAGTAATTTTAGTTGAAAAGCTTTTTGGTATTATTTGCTTGTAATCGGGGAAAGACCCGTCTATAAGCCTAGAAACTATATATGTATCCCCCATCTCAATTGCTAGTTGGTTTTTATCGAAAATGAGTTTTACTTTGCCACTAAACGTTTCCAGTATCTTTATTATTTCTGAAACATTTTTTTGCGGTATAAGAGTGGTGGGAAAATCAGAAATGTTTTTTACATGCAAACTTTTTTCAGAGAGACGAAACGAGTCGGTTGAAACAAAAACAAGAGTATTGTCTAGCTCATGAATATAGACGCTGCTTAACTCTGGTTTTATGTTTGAAACAGAAGCACTGTACCATACCGCTCTCAAACCATGGACAAGGTCTTCTGAGGATATTTCTAAATAATTTTTATTTTCTACCTTTGGAATACTTGGAAAATCATCTTTTGGCATACACTTTATTGTTGCTTCTTTTTTGGAGGATATTATTTTTAGATTGTTGTTATCTTCTTCTAGATATATATCTTGGTCTTCTATGGAAGACAGGGTGTTCAAAAATATATTACCTGGCACAGCGAAGGCCGTCTCTTCTTTGTTTTGTGTTCTTGTTTTTGTTTCTAGACCTAAGTCAAGATTGGTAGATCTTATGGTTAATACACCATCTTTTTTTAAATCAAACAAAACACAAGAAAGAACAGGGAGGGTTATGTGTTTACCGACTAGCCGTACCGCCTTGCCGAGCATTTCCTGAACAATATTCTTTTTTAATTCTATTTTCATTTTATTTTAATTAATTTACTTCAATCCCATATTAACTCTGTGGATTTGTGGATTTCTAGTTTAAGCTTTTACCTACCAACTTATTTTCGTGAAAACTTATACATTAATAATGTGGATTACTATCGGGTTAAAAACATTTTTTTAAAAACATAAACTTTTTAACATCTTATTCCTAACTTATTAACAGGCCAATGAACAAAAAACAAACAGGTTATCAACCTATCATTGAACGAATTTCCTGAACTTCTTTTGATAAGCTTGGATTATTGAGTAAGTCGTTCTTTATTTTTTCACACGAGTGTATAACCGTCGTGTGGTCTCTTCCTCCAAGCTTCTCACCTATCGATGGGTATGAAATACTAAAATCTTCTCGCAAGATATACATTATAATCTGTCGCGGCTTTATAACTTCTTTTTTGCGAGTTTTTTCGTAAATAGTCTCTTCTTCTATTTTATAAAAATCAGCAATTATTTTGACAACCTCTTTGTGAGAAAGAATTGTTTTTTGTTTGACGCTATTTTTTACTAATTCCTTAACTTCGTTGAGGTTTAACCCTCTATTTTTATTTTCTGTTTGACAAACAATCAGGTTTATAGCGCCCTCTAGATCGCGGATGTTGCCTTTTATTGCTCCGGTAAGGTAATTTATTATTTCAAGGTCAAGAAACAGCCCAATACTTGAACATTTGGAGCGTATAATAGCCTCTCTGGATTCGTGGTCTGGTGCTGGTATGTCTATGACCATCCCAGCAGAAAAACGTGATTTTAGCCTTTCTTCTAGGCCTGTAATAAAATTCGGATGTTTATCAGAAGAAAAGACTATTTGTTTATTACTATCCTTCATAATATTGAACAAATGAAAGAGCTCTTCTTGAGTTTTGTCTTTACCAGAAAAAAACTGAACGTCATCCATGATTAGACAATCATACTTTCTATATTTATCTTTGAATTGAGATACACGATTTGCTTGTACGGAGTTTACGTAGTCGTTGCCAAACCTTTCCGAGGTGCAGTAGAAGATCTTTCTAGACTGGTCAGATGCCTTTAAAGAATTTCCTATTGCTTGTATAAGATGTGTTTTACCGTGCCCAGTGTTGCCGTATAGGTAGAGTGGATTATAGGAGAGCCCGGGGGTCTTTATGACCGATTGGGCTGCCGCAAAAGCAAGCTCATTGAATGGGCCGACGACGAAAGATTCAAAAGTGTATCGAGGATTAAGATTGTCTTCCTTGCTTATATAGTGTTCCGATAGAGGCAATTCGCGAGTTTGTGATTGTTGTTTGGTCGGTACGTATTGGTTTTTGGGTTTAACTTCTTCTTTTATACTGTATTCCAAAGCATGGATTGAGACTGAGATTTCGCGCAGATTTTTCAAAATAAGGGGATGGAATTTCTTCAAAAGCCATTCTTGTACAAAAGTATTTGGTACAGAAAGAAAAACCACTCCATTTTCAAATCCAGCCACATGAGTATCTTTGAACCAAGTTGCAAAATTGGCCTTAGAGACAGATTTTTCAATCTCACTGAGTACTTTATTCCACAGCTCTGTTGTGTCCATGCCTGCTATTATATAAGGGAGTAAAAAAAATGGAACTTGTTTTTAATCAAAGAACTGTTTATAATTTGTGAATTAGCCGTTTATAACATTTAAAAACTAACTTTTATCTTTATGTCAATAACTTATCAACCCAAAAAACGCAAACGATCTAGAGTGCATGGGTTTCTAAAGCGCAAAGCTACCACATCGGGCAGAAAGGTGTTGAAAGCGCGCATGCACAAAGGCCGGAGGAAGATAGCCATATGATTTAGCATAAAGTAGCATGCTTCCCAAACAAAGACGTATCCCAAGAGACCTTTTTGGCTTGTTGAAGAAGGCCAAAACCTTCAGTAATAGTATCTTTTTTGCCAAATTGGCAAAATATGATGGAAAACAAAGCCGTTTTTCTGTTTCAGTCTCAAAAAAGGTAGCAAAAAAGGCTGTTTTGAGAAACAAAATGAGGCGTCTAGGTTACCGTATTTTGGGTGAAAACATAGAAAAAATAAACAAACCAATCCTTCTGCAGATTTCTTGGATAAAAAACGCTAATCAAAGAGAGGTGGAGGCAGCTATACGAGATATAATAACCAAAATACAATAAATAACACAAATAAACAATGATATCTTTTCTAAAAACGGTGGTGTACGAACCTCTGTACAACATACTCATACTCATACTCAATATTCCTTACTTTGATGCTGGCCTTGCGGCTATAGTACTGACTATTTTAGTAAAAATATTTCTTTTTCCCATATCTAAGAAGATGGTTGTGACCCAAATAAAGATGAAAGAGACAAGCAAAGAGCTTCAGGAGATAAAAGAAAAATACAAAGACAAAGAGACCCAAGCTCTAAAAACGATGGAGTTCTACAAAAAACACAAAATCAATCCTTTTAGCGGTATCTTGAGTATTTTGATACAAATACCTATAGTTTACTCGCTTTACCACATGTTTTTATATTCTGGCCTACCCAAAGTAGATCCGGAGCTACTATATGGGTTTATAAATAGCCCAGAGATATCTATGCAATTCTTGGGATTTTGGGATGTTTCTGAAAAAAGCCTTGTTTTAGCTCTTTTGGCAGCAATCAGTACTTTTTATCAGATGCACTTTTCTTCCAAAGAAGAAAAGTCTTCTTTGGTAAACAATAAGCAAGATCTATCCAAAATAATGGCTCGTCAGATGAAATATACTTTTCCTTTCATCGTTTTCTTTATATCTTGGCAGATATCTGGCGTAGTGGCCTTGTATTGGTTTGTCAGTAATCTTGCCGGTATAGCTCAAGATGCTTTGATTAGAAAACAACTAGCTAGTCCTCAGCCCTAAGGACCCAAAGAAAACCATCTTTCTTATTCTTAAATATGATGTGGCTTTGATCTAGAGAGGCTTTTATATCCACCACATCTATATCTTCTCCAGATTCTATTTTTAGATCCACAGTGTTGTAATAGACATCGTTTTCAATATCTATTTTTCTTACAGAATCGGAAGTTGAAACAATGCCTTTGTACCAATCGTCTGGGTAAGTGCCCTTCCCCACTTCTTCTGGGACCGCACAATACACAAAACCCCCCTTTACATCATCCAGTATGCACTTTTCAAACAAAGTAAATATATTTGTGGTTATTTGAGACATAGGGTTCTCTGTTCTCTTTAGGTTGCCGTTTCCTGTGTTTAAAATGGAGAAATATGGCGGTAAGCCCCCACCCTCTTTTGTTTGCAAAAGTACCTCTTTGTCGTTTAGCCAGTGTCTTACTAGCCATTCGCTAAGAGGGTGTGAGGCGAGCAGTTTCGAGCCGGTGCCGTCCGTGTTTGCGCTGTAGAAACTCGCCCCCAAACCAGTTGTAAAATAAAATATTTTTTTACTATCTTTCCTTATAGCCGTATCCTTTATGCCTGTTGGGAGTTTGGATATTCTAGTAGTGAATGGAGTGAGGCTTTCGGTTGCAACTCCGGTGTTTTTAGTTATTTCTACAAAAGAAGTCTCTATAATTTCACTCTCTGGAACTAGGGTTTGGGCTAAGAAGCCATTTCCGTTTGGTAACCAAAAAGCTCGTATTATTTTGGGTATGGTGGTATTGGTCAGTCTCCTTATGTTACTGCTCTTACTATCTGTCTCGTATACATTACCCGTGCCCCTCTCTACCCATCTTACAATGCTTGTTGTGCCAGAATTGTATATAACCGCCCCAGCTATAGGTTCACTAGAAACTTTGCGTAACTTAGGAGGCAAGCTATTTGAGCCGGTGTTTATAGGTGTACCTACTTCATTCTCATCACTATTCTGATCAGTATCTAAAGTGATGTCTACTTCGCTATTACCAAAAGGAAAGTAATCACCAAAAGAAAACCCTACTTTGCCATTTTCCCCTGCTTTACCTTCTCCCAATATCAAAAACACCGCTATCGCAATCACTGCAACTATTCCTATTATAAGTAAAATCTTTTTTGTCATAGTTTATTGTGGTAAGCGAGTACAACTGGCAGCGTCGGCGCCGCAGTTATAAACTGAAAAATGAGGAGCTATGGGTGGATTTCTATCTACGACAGTTATTCTGTTTATGGGCACACCACCTCTAACCAATGCATCTTTTTCTTCTGGTGTGGGCACTTCATATTGACCTCTTAGATTGGCTCCGGACGCAGCGGTTAGTACAGTATTAATTTGTGCAGGGGTCGGTGTTGTGCCGGGTGCAAAATTGTAATCTACGCAAGTACCTCGGTAATGGCATTCATTGGCGTGAGTTGTGGTCGGGGGGAAAGCTTCTGTTATTCTGGCACTAATGCCAGCTGTAGTTATCACTGCGTGCATTTCTGTCAATTTATTGCCAGTATCTGGTAGAACAGAAGCACCTGTGCCTGGTTTGACTGGGACGCCTGTTATTTGGGCACAGGTTGGGCATCTCATGTCGGCTGGTCCAAGTTGTCCGCCTGCTGGTTCTGGTGTTTGTGCAGGATCTATAGACAGGTTTATATCAAGCAGTTTGGGGTTGACGGTATAGAGTATGAGGTATGCGCCAGCGACTAGAAGAAGGCCTTTCAGAGCGTTTTCAATGCGTTTTTTGCCTTCCTCCTTCTTCATAAAAGCATCTGTAGAAAGATATTGGAACCCGCCTATAACAAGGCTTATAAGCACAAAAGCTGCTGATATGCCTACGGCTAGGTTGAATAGCCCAGGTAGATATTGCTCTAGGGTGGTTTTACCGGTCGATTCATTTACTGTACCTGGCAAAGGAGCCAATACTTTGTAGCCATCATTTTGGGCTAAAGCTTGTTCTACAGATAAAAACAAGATACAAACTAAAAAAGCAAAAATAATCAAACTGGGGATTTTAAATTTTAAAATATAGTTTCGCATTTTATTCCTCATTAAACTGCATAGTAAGGTTGGTGCTTGTAAACTGCAGTATTTTGTTGAGATTTTTGATCTCAAGACTGATAATGGATCTACCACTTTCGCCTTCTGGCTTTCTAAACACTGCTGTGCGCGAATTTTGGAGCTCTGGGGCATTAGAACCATTGAGCCGCCAGCTATATTCTAAACCAAAACTGCCCTCTCTGGTAAAGAAATAAGGAGCAGCCACCACTTCTATTTCTTGCGGCTCTAGATCAAAAATTTTTCCCAAAGCTTGGTCAAAAATGTAGCCATAATATGGATCGTTCCGATAGAAAACTATTTCTGGATCAGAAGTGGATATATCCAAAAAGCTTTCTGCTACCAAACCTGTTTCTGGTTCGCGTACCAATACCGATATTTCTTCTACTGACCTAAGTAAATGTCCGTCTATAACCAAAATATTTCTACCATAGCCAGATTGGTCGGGGTATTTTTGGAAACCGTCGGACCAAGTGTATATAAGTTTTTTAGAATCTATAAGACTGCCGTTTTTCATAAATTGAGGCATGGCCACCACTTTTAATCTACCTTGGCGTGGATGCAGGGCCTTACCTTTGTAAAATGCCGGCACATAAGAATCGGCTTCCCAAACCATCTCTACTCCAGTTGGTGTTAGGCTAAAGCTCCTACTAAATTCTGCCCCCCTACTCAAAGTTATTTTTATGGTAACGGTAGTGCTCTCCCCCACACCCCCTGTTTTGAAGTTGAAACTTTTGAACCCTCTGCCTATTTGTATAGATTTGTCATTTACAAGCCATTCTATAACGGCAGAATCCAAATCCTCTGTGTACATGGCAAGTTCTACAAACATGGTAGTGAAAGGAGTGGGATAGGTAGGTATAAGCTGTATATCCAGTTCGCTTGATAGGGATGAATTCGGGTCTATATTTAAACCAGCTAGATCTAGTATGTTTCCGAATTGTGCACCAACTCCAAATGGCAAAAGAACCATAAATAAACAAATAACTAAAGCAGATCTCTTTAACATAAATTTATTTTAACATAGCTCTCAAGCTAAGATTACTTATTTGTGGAGAAGCTTTAACTTGGTTTTTTAAGATTCAATACATTATTTTCTCTAGTTTGAGGAAGATTTTTGTTTATTTCTCCTATTTTACTCTTAAAATCATTTATGTTTTTGCCCTCTCTCAAACTCACTCCTTCTGGTGTGATTTTGAAAAATTTGTGCTCCGTTCTTTCTACTGGGTTTAGTTCTTTTATCTTCGCTTTCTTTGCCCTTTTTGCATATTTTTGTTTTATCTCCTCTTCATTTTCTGGATTTTCAGCTATTTCAAGAGCTTCTTTTTCGCGTTCTTTTTTTTGCCTTTTTCTTCTTTTTACATCTTTATATTTTTGAATAGGTAAATAAAGGAACATTGTTATGGGATTTGTCCAGGCAAACATACGGCCTAGAGCCCCTGAAATTGTAGGTTCTTGGCCCCTGTCCTCCATTCTTGTGAGAGTGATTATAAGGGCCATGCCCATAGTCCAGAAAAACCAAAACGGGATACCATCCAAAGCGGGGATAAGTTCTAGTACGTATGTCACAATGGAAGACATAAATCTTTTTGTGTTTGAACTATAAGAAACACCTAGAATTAGAAACCAAACCCAAAAGACAAAAGAGGCACCGATTGCTACGATCTCGCCTATAAGCCCAACTAAAAGTCCGTCACCCAAATAAAATAAAACAAGTTCAATAATATCTACAACCAGAGCTACTATACATAAAAACCATGCCACCCACAGCTTTATGCGCTGCTTTTTTTCGGGTTCTACTACGGGCTCTACAAGGGGCTGTTTGGAGTACAGAGGTCTCGGGGGGCTATTCTCTAATGCTAAATCATTTTCCATTTTGATTGAGGGCGTTTTTCTTTTGTTTGATGGCGAGTATCTGCGACGGATCGGAGGTGATGATTTGGTCTTCGGTGTAAGAGGCTATTATTTTTATAGCCACATGTTTAAGACCGGCAAAGAATATACCCTCTCCTACTCCAGATTCCAGAAGCAAGTATTTTTCTTCGTCTGTAAGGTTGAACACATCTTGGAGCCTGTCTATAGTGGTCGGAGATTGCTTCAAAAGTATCTGAATAGATGAGTTGGTAATAATAGGTGTGCCATAAGGCGACTTGAGGAAATCGTCCACATCTTGAGTAATGGTCGCAAGTCCGAGATAGTATTTCCTACCTCTTTTGGCAAGAGAAAGAAGGAAAGAGGCCGTGTCTTCACTTTTCATCATCCACCAGGCCTCGTCTATAACGAGAAGTCTCTTTTTTATCTGTTTTCTGATAGCGTTCCAAATGTAGTGCATCACTATATACATGGCTACTGGTTTGAGCTCGTCTTCCATGTCGCGAATGGAGAACACTACAAACTTTCTGTTTATATCTATATTGGAAGGCCTGTTTATAAAGTTGGCCCAAGTACCGCGAGTGTATTTGGAAAGGCGCTGGGCCAAAGATTCCCCTCCTTCCATGCCACCAAGCACTAGCTCAAAGTCCGAAAGAAGCGGAGGCTCTACATTAGCAAAATTGGAGTCAACCGTTATGTCTTTGAGGGCGTATGTTTCGGTAATGGCTCTGTCTATAATCGCGTCTTCTTCTGCCGTAAGGCCACCCATCATTATGCGGAATAGCCCAACCAAATTTATAATCTGGGTTCGGAGGACGCTAGCAGCAGGCTCATCTTCTCCGGGTATAGGCAATTCAAAAGGATTTATGTGATGATCGGAATTGAGAGATATATTGAAGTATCTACCTCCCACCGCCTCTGCCATATACTGGTATTCATTTTCTGGATCTATAACTAACACATCTGCATCGAACATAAGAGTACGAAGTATTTCTAGTTTAGTAGCATAAGATTTACCAGAGCCAGATTTGGCGAAACATATAGAATTGTAGTTTTCCAAAGAAAATCTATCAAAGAGTACCAAAGAAGAGTTGTGCCTGTTGATACCATAAAGTATACCCCTGTCACTCGTCAGGTCGAAAGAAATAAATGGGAAAATACTAGAGAGGGGTGAAGAATTTATTTTGGAGTGTACCGCGAGCTCATCTTTGGCTATAGGCAATATGCTTTCAAACCCCTGTTCTTGTTGGAAGAGCGAAGGCTTCACATACACTAGCTTAGACTCCAAGACGGATTTTATTTCAGATTCTACTTTGTCCAACTCCTCGCTATTATTGGCATAGACAGATATATATAGCCCTACTTCAAACATTTTTTCTTGGGCTTGTTGCAGATTGTCGCGCAAATTTTCTAGATCTTGATAAGCCGTGTCTAGTATAGGGTCTCTCACCAGCCCTTTTTCCTCTCTGATGCGAATCTGGCTTTGAACCTCGGCCACCTTCTTTTGGAAGGTGCGGAGTACCCCAGCTGTCTCCATGGGGTGTATAAACAAAGAGACATCAAACATTTTGTCCATATTTATTATGGGCGCAAACCAACCTTCAGCCAGAAAACGCGGATAAGAGATGACAAAAAAGCTTCTAACCACTTTTTCTCCCAAATTGAGCTCTTTGGCGTTTACTTTGAGAGCGCTGGGTGCCAAAATATCGCGTAGTTTGAGCTCGCTAGATTTGGTCACCACATCCGGCAGTATGTTTATCGGCATGGTTACCCCCTCTTTTTTCTTTTTTTTAAAAAAATCAAACATGTTTAGTTGGAATTATGAATTATGAATCAAGAATTAAGCATTTATTTTTTCTTTCCTTAATTCATAATTCTTACTTCTTGATTCTGAAACCTATTAAAATTTCGTATTACGAAATTTTAATAGGTTTCTCCGTTTCCCCCGGATTAAATATCTTATAAAACAATTCTACCACTTCGTCTGTCCCCAAGCGCTCCACTCTTATGCCGCAACGCGATAGCCCCTGTTCTACCACAGCCATTCTCTGCTCCAGCTGGCTTCGTTTTTCCTCAAAATCCTCCTCTTTTTGCTCCTTGCTTTGTTTACCACCAAGGCCAAAAGGCAAGCTACTGGCGCTCGGCATGCTCGCTGCATCGTACGGCACCACGATAAAGAAATTTTTGGTCATTATGCTTGTAGCATCGGTGAAATTCTTTACGAAGGTGACATATTGCTCTATCTGTATCTTCATCAGGTCGTTGGTTTGGTTCTTGTGCTGCTCCTCCAGGAGGGCTATATAAGGCCTTATATCTAGGCGACGCGACTGTACTACTATCTGCAAAGAAAAATCTAAAGAGTTGAGAAAGTCTTGAAATTGCAAAAGTATAGCCTGCCTCTCATCATCGCTCTTGAGCGAGAAGTTTATAGAAGAAGCCATCAGGATGCCACGCATGCCACCCTCCTTGAGCATGACTAGCCCATCGCGTACATCGTCTATTGGTACAAAATCTTGTGTAGCAGTTTTTGCCATTTTTATATTTTACCCCGAACCCTCAATACTTACTACTATACCGTCGTTTTCTCTCCTTCTTTCTTTTTAACATCCAGCTCCCAATTTAGATCTTTGAGTTTGCTTTGCGAAAGATTTGGCACTATAAGCGAGCTATACT